>Ga0066337_110_pt3 | contig 4861 bp, 3 predicted proteins | sample RifGroA2_FD_59261 | JGI IMG/M metagenome (GOLD analysis project Ga0066337, IMG submission 59261) | Archaeon GW2011_AR16 | reverse complement strand
TGTTGTTGCACCAAATTCATTGCCTTTTTTGCGGAGCTGTTCAGCAAGATCAGGAGGAAGTTCTGTTGGAAAAGGGCCTTCTCCTACGCGCGTCACATAGGCTTTAAAGACACTATATGTTTTGTCAACGGATGAGATGCCTGTTCCTGTAAGAATACCGCCTATGCTTGGACTTGAAGATGTAACAAAAGGATAGGTTCCATGGTCAATATCCAATAACGCACCTTGCGCTCCTTCAAACAAGATACGCTCGTGCTGTTTCTTCGCTTCTGCAATAAGGAGCCCAACATCGGCAATAAAAGGTTGCAGAAGTGCACCCAGTTGTGTAGAGATTTCAACAAAGACTGTGATCAATCGTTCAATATCAATAAAAGGACCGACAGGAATAAAGCATGATTCGAGGTTTTGTTTGAACTGCAAAAGCAAGGGTTGTTGCTCTGATTTTGTATAGGTAAAGACTGAAAGGAACAGAGCAAGGATTTTATCCTCAGAAAGACGATAGACATGACGAAGCAGGTTGATTTTTTCAGGCAAGATGTGGCGCAGTTTTTCTTCAAGGAGCTTTTTGTTGAGAAGATCATTGACACGAATACCTGTGCGCGCCATTTTATCCGTGTAGCAGGGACCAATACCTCGTTTCGTTGTTCCGAGATGCTTCAGTTCAGGAAGAGTTTCTCCGAGTGCATCAAGTGCACGATGATACAGCATAATCACATGGGCTTTTCCGCTTAAGAACAGGTTGTTGACGGGGTATCCTCGCTCTTTGAGGAAACGAATTTCCTCAAGCAGAACAAAGGGGTCAACAACCATACCGTTTCCGACGACATTTTTGATCTGAGGATACAGAATTCCTGAGGGAATCAGATGAAACACATGCTTTTGTGTATGCAGGCCTTCGCCCACCACAATGGTATGGCCTGCATTATTGCCTCCAGTTGCCCGGACAACAAGATTGAATTGACTTGCAAACCAATCGACAATCTTTCCTTTTCCTTCATCACCCCATTGACCGCCGAGGATAGCGAGGGATTGAGGTGGATTGCGGGGGATGGGTTGTCGGGAGTCGGAAATGGGTGGTGGAGAGTGGATTGTGGGTTGTGGGATCTCGAAAGTAGGATGTCGGTCGTGAGCTGAACTGGGTTTTTGATTGATAAGGGGCGAGTGAGATTTCACCAGTGATTCTTTTGCCTGTTTCCAATGCTTCACTGCGGTTTCTGCAAGCTCTTGAGCGTATCCAATGTACTGTTCAATGGTCAATTTGAGGAGTTCTTCTTGAAGCTGAGGAGTGAGATTGAGCGAAATAATGAATTGTTCAAGGTCGCTGCGATTGAGCGTTTTTCCACGGCCAAACTTCTTGGTAAGTTCGTACGCATTGCTCACGCCTTCTCTTCTGAGAATGGTCTGGATACCTTCCAGCACCACGCCCCAGTTTTCGTTCAGATCATTTTTTATTTTTGATTGATCCGGTTCAATGCGCTCGAGGCCTTTGTAGGTGTATTTTAATCCAAGAAAAGAATAGGCAAGTGCAACTCCGATTCCTCTAAGAGCTCGGTGATCAGAAAGATCGCGCTGAAGCCGTGAAATTTGAAGCTTCTGCATAAAACCGATGTACTTTGCATTGCTCTCGTAGAACGCACCTTCTGCTGATTCAAAAAACCAAGGATTGATTTTGTTGGGCATGGTTGATGAACCCACTTCATGCTCAACAACTTCTTGTTTGAAGTATTGGTCAGAGATGTAGCGCCAGATATCCTGGTCAAAGCCAATAAAGATCGTATTAATACGGGTACAGCAGGCAAAAAGTACAACAAGACTGTCATGGGGTTCTATTTGCGTCGTGATCGGGTTGTGTTTTATTCCGAGCTGCTCAACAAAGTTTTTTGTAAAGAGGAGCCAGTCAAAATCATGGCGTGCGGCACGATGCGCATTGAGGTTGCCCACTGCACCATTCAGCTTGCCTTTGAGCTGTTCTTTTAAGGTGTAAAGACAGGTGTATTCGTCGGTGAGCCGATTGAGAAACACTGCAAATTCTTTTCCCAACGTTGTGGGGCTTGCATCTTGGCCATGGGTTCTTCCTTTCATGACCAATGATTTATTTTTTTCAGCAAACTTGGCTAAAAGATTAAGAAGATCATGCAGTTGAGGAAGATAGGTATTGACTAATGCGTCTTTGATCATGAGTGTCAGAGCAAGATTGTTGACATCTTCTGAGGTTAAAGCAAAATGCAGGAAAGGAATGTGAGTTTCTAAACCCAGATCTTTCAGTCTGTTTTGAAGAAAGTATTCAAGGGCTTTCACATCATGATGGACAGGAGAACTTCCTTTATAGCCAAAACGGTCAATGTTTTGAATGATTTTTGCATCTTCTAACGTGAAATGCTCGTAGAGCGTTCTGATTTTTTCGAGCTGTTCAGGAGTTAAGGAAGGAACAAACGCAAGCCCCGGTTCCTGGGCAAGAGCGATGAGGTATTCAATTTCCACATAGACACGATACTTAAAATAGGCTGATTCTGAAAAGTATTTGGAAAGGGTTTTGAGCATGAGAGCGTCCCGCCCATCTATGGGGGAGATGGCTTCGAGATTGTGAATGGTGAGGTTGCGGTCGTCCATACACCTAGAGAAGTAAGTGATTCTTTTAAAGATAGATATACTGGAGAAGATAGGTTAAAGAAAAAATATATAAAGTCGGAGGAGATACTGAGACGTATGTCACTAGCAGATATGATGGATATGGCAAGAGAAACACTTTCTGATGCAGGAAGAGCTGTGCATAGCAGAGCAACGACTGTGTATTTGACATTACCTTTGCTTCTTGCTCCTGGAGTTGCTGAGGCGCATCCGAGCAACGATTTTATCCATGTACACGAACAGGATATTGTTGCAGGTGCGAGAATACCCATTGTAGCAGTAGCAGCAGTAGTTGTGGCAGGTGCAGTAGTGGGGAGTGTAAGAGAAATGAGAGCATACCGAAATGCTGCACGAGACTTTGAAGAGACAGGATATGGATCACTCAGAGAAGAACGAAATCGTGTAGCGGGTGGAGTAGCTTTCTATACTTCGGTAGCAGGGGCAGTAGCTACGTGGTCAGCTCCTCTTGTTAGGGATCTGGTAAATCAGTATCTGTAAGAAGTTGTTTTTCTTTGAAGATCAGAAACCGACAACCAACTACCTACAGCCCACTACCTAATTTATTGCTCGCACATCGTATTCGGAACACCAGGACCGGTGTGCCTCAGAATCATTCTTCCCTGATATTTTCCGGTCTGCTTGCATTCAAAGACTTTCGCTTGACACATTTGCGTGCCTTCGCCGCAGCAGGAACAAAATTGCCGCCTGCAACATTCGGAATGGCTGTTGTTTTTGTGTTGATTAAACAAAAACAGGGATTTGCCCCGGAGCTTGGAAGTGGTGCGGGTGGATCTTTTGTGCATGGACCGCCGTCAAGAGGGCAGAATTCCTCAATAGCATTGCCCGTTACTGCCCTATTACGAGCTAACGTAAGGAAGATGCCAAAGACAGCAACAAGAAGGACCATAATGAGTGCAATTTTCTGACTGCCACTTTTTGCCATAACTAAGGCTTGGGGGATTTTTGTTTATAAAGATTGTTGAAGATTACCCGAGTTGAGTTGAAGAAAAAGAAAGAGAAGAAGAAAAGAAAAAAGAAATACTCAGCATTGGACAATGCCGAGGTCTTGCTGTCCTTGGTGGCATTGTTCTTCTGGTCTTATACCAGCAAGGTACGCAGGTGCATATTGCTGAGGTGGTGAATAACAACCACGTACACCGCAAACTAAGCAACCTACCACGTTATCGACAGCAGGTACACAAGTACCTGCAAACTCACCCCGCTGATAAGTAAGTGGGTTGTAATTCAATTGTTCGCAGGATATTCTAGTTGTACGACGTTGCCCATCACAGGCACTCACTGTTTCGTTTACAACTGTACGTCCTTCACAAAAGGAACGTCGCTCACTAGCTTGTCGACAACAATTGTTTAGCTCGTTGTTACAACCCAGGTCACCGCAACTATACGAACTCCTAGGAACTGCCTGATTGTTTTCACATCTATAACCTTCTATAAAATTTCCCGTGGCAGGATCACAAACCGGACCACGTATACCTTCCTGGGTGTTCACAATATCCCAAGACGCACCAGGACGACAGAATGGTTCTTGGGGGGGTGCTGCACCTTCGGCTCTTGTCGCACCTTCGCCTTCTCGTGGAGCTGCATTTTCACCTTCTTGTGGAGCGTTATCAGCTTGAACAGGACATTGTTTATCTGGCTGCCGTACGTACTTTCCATTTTTGCAGATGCTTTGGCTTTTGACACTACGATCAGGACAACGTGAGTGTACAATTATTTGTTTTTCACGACAAGCATTTTGCGCTTTCGTGGTAGTAGCTTTTGCAGGAGCCTCCGCTTTAGCCACTGCCTTCTTCGCAGCAAAACCAGTAAATGAATCACCATCGTTCCAAGAATTGTTAAACATCATCACCAAACCAAACACTGCAACCACCGCAACAATCAACAAAGCAAACCGTTCATTTCCTTTTTTCCACAACATCACCAACACCTCTTAAACTATGTTTATTAACTATGTTTAAAATCAAATAATAATAGACTAAAAACACATTTTGTCCTTTAGAGTTTATAAAGTTTGTTTTTTTTTGAAATTTCGAACATTTGAGATCGAAAAAGAAGATCGAGACAAGCTTTAAAAATAAGGTCTGCTGCCCAAAACCACTATGGCTCAAACGCAGCAACAAAAACAAGAAGAACAAAAACCAGAACAAAAGGAACAAAGATCCAATCGTATTGCTCAAAGCCTTATTCAGATCCAAAACAAATGGCAGAAGCG
>Ga0066337_107_pt1 | contig 9111 bp, 5 predicted proteins | sample RifGroA2_FD_59261 | JGI IMG/M metagenome (GOLD analysis project Ga0066337, IMG submission 59261) | Archaeon GW2011_AR16 | reverse complement strand
AAGTCAAAAAGCGGGATGGAAACATTGTTCCCTTCAGCAAAGAGAAGGTTGTCAATGCTATTTTTAAAGCTGCTGAATCGGTTGGCGGAAAAGATAAAGAACGTGCAGAACAGCTTGCAGACCTGGTCGTTCAAAGCCTTGAAAAAAAGCTGGAAAAGGCCAATACTCCTGTTCCTGGAGTTGAAGATGTGCAAGACACGGTAGAAATTGTTTTGATTGAACAAGGCCACGCTACCACTGCAAAAGCATTCATCTTATACCGGCAAAAACGGAGAGAAGAACGAGATACTAAGTCAGCAATTATCGGAGGAAAAATTGACAACACTGATATTGATGTGAACGGACTCAAACTACTTGAAAAACGCTATCTTGCAAAAGATGAAGCAGGTAAAGTTCTGGAAACACCCTCCGATATGTTTCAGCGTGTTGCAAAAGCGATCGCGTCGGTTGACAAAAAATATGGAAAAACGCCTGAGCAGGTCAAGCAAATCCAAGACGCATTTTACGAACTCATGCGCAATCTTGAATTTATTCCCAGCAGTCCTATTCTGATGAATGCAGGAACCAAACAGCAGCAGCTTTACTCTTGTTTTGTCTTGGGCATTGAAGATTCGATGGAAGGAATTTTTGAGCCGCTCAAAACTGCGGCATTAATCCACCACACGGGAGGCGGGACAGGATTTAACTTTACTCATCTCAGACCTAAAGGAGATTCCATTCTTTCTTCAACAGGAGCAACCACCGGTCCTCTTTCGTTTATGAAAATCTTTGATGCAGCAACGGATGCCATCAAACAAGGAGGAAAACGACGCGGTGCAAACATGGGCATCATGCGGATTGATCATCCTGATATTCTTGAATTTATCAATGTAAAAGCAGACGGCAAGACCATGAACAACTTTAACCTCTCAGTGGGATTAACCAACAAGTTCATGCGTGCAGTCAAATCCGACTGGGATATCGAACTCATTAATCCGAGAACCAATCAGCCTGTCAAAAAGGTTTCTTCCAAATCCTTGTTTGACAGTATTGCAACGCTTGCCTGGAAGCGTGGCGATCCTGGTGTTATTTTCATTGACCGACTTCAAGAACAAAATCCAACACCTCATCTTGGCCAACTGGACAGCACGAGTCCGTGCGCTGAACAGCCTCTGCATGCCAATGAGGGTTGTGTGCTTGGCTCCCTGAATCTCACTCGAATATTCACACCGGTGCCTTCTGACAAAATTTACGATAAAGTTGAAGACAAAATCAACTGGCCGAAGCTTCAGAAAATGGTGCACACTGCTGTGCATTTCTTAGACAATGCGATTGATGCCAACCAATTTTTGAATCCCAAGCTTAAGGAAGCAACGTTGCAGACACGCAAGATCGGCTTGGGCATTATGGGATTTGCTGACTTGCTCTTTATGCTTGAAGTTTCGTATAACAGCGATGAGGCTGTTGCGCTGGGAGAAAAGATCATCAGGTTTATTCAAACTGAAGCAAGGTCTGCGTCTGCTCAACTTGCCGAGGAACGGGGCGTCTTTCCTGCTTGGGAAGGAAGCATCTATAATCCAGGAAAGGATGGCCAAGAAAAAGAAAAGATCAAGCTTCGGAATGCAACGCTGACCTGCGTAAGCCCAACCGGTTCTATCAGTATTATTGCAGGCGTCAGTGCTTCACTTGAACCCAATTTTGCCTTATGCTACAGCATGAAAGTCCTGGGAAGTGAATTAGTCCGTTTGAATCCGGTGCTTGAACAAAAACTCAAAGATGAGAAACTCCATACCCCTTTGCTGATGAATGAAATCGCCAAAAAAGGTCTTGGCGGTGTGGACTTGCCCCGCAAATTCAAGAAAGTCTTTGTCACAACCAATGAAATTGATCCTGAGTATCACATCAAAATGCAGGCCGCATTCCAGAAGCATGTGGACGGCGCTGTTTCAAAGACGATCAATTTCCCTCATGGCTGTTCGGTTGAAGACGTTGCGCAAGCATATTTACTGGCATGGGAGCTTGGATGCAAAGGCATTACGATTTACCGAGATAACAGTTTAGATCAGCAGGTTATTGAGAAGGCGATGTGATGGGTGGTAGGTTGCCTGAGGTCGGAGGCGGGTTGGTCGAAGCTCTATATTCTAAAAAGGTGTTTGGATTATATACTTTGATCAGCGAAGGGATGCCCAGTTGTTCAAGAACTCCCAGGACTTCAGTTCGCGTATAAAATCGTATCCCTGCCTCCCGTCCTCTTTGATATGCTTCGCGGAGTGATGCTCGTGTTTCCTGCCCGAACATAGACCCAGCTGTCAGGATGTATGGGGGTGTTTAAGAGGGTTGTTTCCACTAAAAGACTCTCAGCTTGTACCATCCTTGAGGGGATTCCTGTGTGCTATTTAAGCTTTGCCCCCTCTGAGTCACGAATAACAACCCGAATAACCATCTTTGTTAATCCTCTTTTAATCATATATTCCATACGCTAAATCTTTTTATAGGATAATCTTATTGAACGCTCTGAGAGGTGGGTAGATTCGTGGTCACCAAGATTGTGAAGCCTATTGCAGTACAAGGTGAACAAGGCAGGGAAAAGCTTGGACTTGTGCATCTGGTTACAGGAGACGGCAAAGGAAAGACAACATCTTCTCTTGGCTTAGCTTTGCGCGCCATCGGCACCGGATATAAAGTGTATATGATTCAGTTTCTGAAAAGTGGGGGAACCGGAGAGCTGTATGCAGCAAAATACCTTCCTGATTTTGTCATTGAACAATTTGGCGTTGATGCACTGCGTGAAAAGCAGAAAAAACAAACGTCGCTGGGCTTCTTTGATGAAGAAACAACCGACACCACAGGAAAGTTTATTTTTCAGCCGGACCTTGAAGAAAAAGATGCCGCACTTCTTGGTCTTGCCCATGCACAGAGAATCTTAGAAAATGCAGCGTATGATGTTCTGATTCTGGACGAAATCAACTGCGTACTCGATAAAGGCCTTATTCCACTGGGCGAGATCCTTGCGCTGATCCGCAATCGCGGGAATACTGAATTGATTTTAACCGGACGTGACGCTCCCAAAGAACTGTATGAGCATGTTGATTATATTTCTCAGGTAGAACGGATTAAGCACCCCTGGCAGAAGGGCATTAAGGCGAGACGGGGGATTGAGTATTAGAGTGAGTATTGCGTGTTCTGATCCCATTAACTATTTAAATGGCTGTTATTCCTTGCTTTCTTCATTCTGAAGAAACCGGTAGATTGGGGTTCAAATCCCCATGGTCCCATTTTTTAGTTCTGTTTCCGAGCGAAGCGAAGGAAACCTCTGGTAGGAGATGATAAGAACCTGGGTTCTTATGTGGTAATCCCCATGGTCCCATATTCTTTTTTGATTTTCTAAGAAATCTCGAACTCTATCTTAATGTTAATCGGCCACTCTTCTTCTGCTCAGCCTTCGTCTTCTCAGTCCCATGCGTCACATGCTGTTTTGATTCAAGTGCCATCTCTTTCAAAGCTTCTTTCTGCGGTCCGGGTCTTTGTTTCTGGAAGTACAACAAAACTAAGGTAATTGCAGCCAAGAGGCCAATCAAAGCAAGCACCATCACTGCTTTCACCTTGCCTGAAGGTTTCCAAGGTTCTGGTGCTTCCTGCCTTTTCAAAGGAACGCGTTCAACTTTTTCTTTCGGCGTGATAAATACTTTTACTTCTCCTTTTTCACCCGGCAGGATATTGACACTTTGGTTTTCAAGCGTAACTTCATAGAGTGTATCTTCGTTGACATTCTCAATAATGACCGGAAGCAGGGTTTTTCCATCGATGTCAATCTTCATGCGGTCTGCTTTTGCTTCGGGAACTTTTGCAGGCTGTTCAAGATTTACTGCAGGAACGCTGATTTCATACTTTGTTGAAAGACCGTAGATTCCTGCAACAAACAATCCAAGGATAACAAACAATAATACATAAATAAGCGCTTTTTTCCAAAATTTTGGGAACTCCTTCTTAATCTTTAGTTCTGGTTTTTCTTCTTTCTTCTCTTCTTTTTTCTTTTTGTCTTCAGCAGTTGCTAAGGCTTTTCTTCCTGCTGTGATAAAGGCTCGTGCTTCGGTTTCCGTTGCTCCTGCAAGTCCTTTGCGTTTTCGCCATGAGACAATTAACGCAATAATAAAAATGAGCAATACAAGTATCCATAACGCTCCCACAACAATCAGTGCAGAGATATAGTACTTATACGAAGGCCAAGTTGTGTAAATCTCAATAATAATGGTTTCCTGTCTGATATTTCCTTCGTCCTCTTTAATATCGACGATAAATCGGTACTTGCCAGTCTCTGCATCTTGTGATCGAACGGTAAAGGCTTCCTGCTGGACAGCTCCAGGAGCAAGTTCAACAAGGCTGTTGCTGACCGTCAACCACGGCAGATCAAAGTCTAATCCCACACTAATCGGTTGCTGGCCTTTATTGCGCAAGATGAGCGGAACCATTACTGGATCAGGCTGTTGTTTGATGTACACCAAGTTGTCTGAACCTTCTAAGTTGGTGGTATCAATATATACAGTGCGTGTTGCTTCATCAACACGGGGTTTTTGTGTGAAGTATAAACCGGCGATCATTCCTTCAGTCAACAAGAGAAGAATCAAGAGCACCACAAAGATCCATTTCCAGGTGTTCTTTGCCTCATCTCCCGGAGGAAGTTGTATTTCAGCAGCTTTCTTGTCGTCTTTTACTTCTTTTTTCGTTTCTATCGTTCGCGGTGCTTGTGCTTTCTTCTTTTTGTAATAGATGACTCCTAAAACAACTAAAATAATCAGTAAGATGACTAAGATTGCTAATGCACGGATCATTGCCATGCCTGGTTCTTCGATGATCTCCTCTTCAGGCAGTTGTTCAGTTTCTTCAACAGGCTGTTCGGGCTGCTCCTGTTCAACTTCCACACTTTCTGCTCCTTCTTCAGGCAGTTCGAGTTCTTGCTGGGGTAGATAGACTTGATAATAATACACTGCACCTAACAGCACCGCTAAGAGTAAAATCACAACGATCAATAACCCCATTAAATAGGGTTTTCTCGGGTCTTCCAATCCTTCCTGCTGAGAAGCTAAGAGCGGTTCAAGATGTTTAGATTTTCTTTTTACGTCAACTTCTTTTGCCCCTTCTATACCTTCTGCTGGTGCAGGTTCTTCCCCTTTTCTTCGTGCAAGCACCACACCTGCTCCGACGATAATCAAAAGCATAATCAGTGCAACACCACCTAAGACCCAGAGCCACGTTGTATCTTGTGGCCAGTCTTCAGGAGGAAGCGGAACTCCATTTTCATCGCAATAGACAACCTGCACAGGAATCTGTATTTGCTGAGCAAGGTCGCCCAGCTGGCTTTCTGCAGTCACGACCAATGTCTGTTCTCCTGTTGGTGCATTGCCTTCCACAATCAAATTTACAGGAAGTGCTGATCGTGATCCTGCACTCACCGGATCATAATATTGTGTTTTTCCGCCGGTGATCTGTGCACTGAGATCGTAGGTATTGGTAAAATCTGCAAGATTGGTAAGCACGGTTGGAACCTCAGTTCCAAAGTCTTTACAGATCGGCATGTCTTTCAAGGAAAGCGGTGCACTGAAACCATACGCATAGTGCTGTGCAATGGTTAATGTGAAGGGAATCTCAACAGCAAAACCTGAGTTTTTGGTTTTTATGCCCAGAGAAAAGTCATACTGTCCATACTCTCCGCAAGGAAGATGCATGATCAAGTTGAGTGTTTCTGTTTTTCCTGGAGCAACAACCAGTTCTTGTTTTGAAAGAATCGCAGCATTTCTCAGTTCTTCTTCAGCAAGCATACGAGGTCCTGCAATCTGCAGAACTTCAAATTGATAGACTTCAAAAAATCCACTTGGATTTCGTACGGTAAACTCAAAGGGTGCAGGAGTGCACGGTGGTGTTACAGATTGTGCTTTTTTGAGCTGTACTTGGAGGTTTTCACATGCTTTTGCATGGACTTGGGTTGAGAGGGTTGCAGATTGATCAAAGACACTGCTGATGGTGGTATTGACGGTAAAGCTTCCTTCTTTTTTACAAGGAACCGTAACAAATTGTGTGATCTCGTGGCGTTCTCCTGGCTTTAAGCTGAAACGTCCATCGGTGTAATCGGTATACGGAGCGCCTGCTCCTGATTCAGTCGTAACAAATCTGCTTGCAGTGTCTCCGGTGTTTTCAATAAAAATTCTATTTTTTGCAGTTGCGCAGGAGCAGACATTGAGTTGTTCATATTCAGGATAGACTTGAAATTGTTCTTGGACTGCTTGTGCAGGTGCAAGAAGCGGTGTAAAGAGGAAACTGATCAAGAAGAGTGCAAGAAAGAGCTTCATGATCTGTTGTATTTTAGGCATTTTGGCCGTAAACTGAGCCTTCATAACCATGTCCCCCAAGCCTTGTATACCCTTTCATTACACTTTATTTTTACTACTTGGCAATCGTGCAATTATATATAAACGTTGCGGTTCAGCCTGGATCACGTATATAAAGGGTATTTAAACCGCAGAGAAACCTTTTAATAATATAACTGATCGCATACCGATATGGTTTTCACTGAAACAGGAACAGAAATCGCACTGCATGCAGGAACGAGTTGTAGTTCAGGAACCTGCGGTGCAGGAATTGCACAAAACCCTGTGCAGTCATTAACTCCAGAAGATCAGCGTATGCTCGCCGCCTTCCGCCCCGAAACTGTGGAAGCGGCCGTAAAAAAGACCATTGAAACGTATAAACTTTTTTCCTATACTGATAAAATCCTCGTTGCTTGCAGTGGTGGAAAAGATTCTACCGTTATTTTGCATATGCTCAAAAAATTTGGCTATGCCATTGAAGCAATTACCGTGAATGCACACATTGGATGCTATACCGATGAAAACCTCCGCAATCTGCGCGAGATGTGTGCAAAAATTGATGTCAAACTCCATGAAATCTCATTCCGAAAAGAGTTTGGAAAATCACTCTGTTATATTCAATCTATTCTCAAAGCAAAAGGCTATGATTACAAGAACTGTCACACCTGCGGTGTTCTTCGAAGATATCTCTTAAACAAATACAGCAAACCCCTGCATCCTGATGTGATTGTGACAGGACACAACCTTGACGATGAAGCTCAAGCAGTGATGATGAATCTGTTTCGAGGCAACCTCCAAGTCTGTGCAAGAATTGGACCGAAAACAGGAATGGTTCATGATTCTAAAACTGATCATAACAGCGCAACAAAGAAAAAATTTGTCCAACGTGTCAAACCCTTATACTTTGTTCGCGAAAGCGATGTGGTGAAGTACTCCAAACTTCACAACTTTCCGGTGTATTATGGAGAATGTCCTTGTTCCTCTGACACCTATCGCCGAGAAATGAAGGATATGTTCAAAAGCTTTGGCGAGCAACGCGATGAGGTCAAAGAGCATATTATTAAATCTTTTATCAGTATCTCAGAACCTCTGAAAGCTCATTTTATGCAGGCTGAAGGAGGAGCGATTCAAGAATGTCTGATCTGCGGTGAGCCAAGCAGTAAGGATATTTGTAATACCTGTGCCCTTCTTGCAAAGCTACGGGACAACAAGATTATTAAATCCTAGCAACGTGCTTATCACCTATGATCGATCTTGTTTTTCCTCAGCAAACACTCGAAGCAAACGAAGAAGCCTTTATTACAGTTGCTGAAAAGCTTGAGCATTCCGGCTTATTGTTTCTTTATGAAAAAGTAGACAAGCAAGTTGTTGAGCGAATCAAAAAGCTCCAGCAGAAGACCCAACTCAAATTCTTTATCGGACTGAAAAAAACAAGTGCAAATCTCGATCATCGCATCGAGAATCTTCCTATCTTTCCGGATCTCAACCTTATTGTTGCCGAAGGCCCTGACCATGCGCGCCATTGTATTGAAAAGCTCGATGTTCAGCTGGTCTATAACTTAGAAACTTCCCTGCGGGGAGATGCACCGAAACAACCTCAATCCGGATTTAATCACATTCTTGCAACGATTGCTCATGAGAAAAATAAGATCTGGGGGCTTTCATTTTCTCTGCTTCTTGCTTCACGCGGTATGAAGCGCACACAGTTGCTGGGAAGAATCAAGCAAAACATCAAACTCTGCAGAAAATACAAGGTGCAGATGTGCTTTGCTTCCTTTGCAACCCATCCCTACCAGATGCGGGCCTGGCGGGATCTTGTTAGTGTTGGCCAGATCCTCGGGATGACACCCGGAGAGGCGAAGAAGGCGGTGTTGGGGGCGGCAACCTTCCTTCCTGCCAACCCCTGATTCTTCGAGACAATCTTTATAAACATAAACGGCTGGAAACAATACTGGTATGGAGCAGCAAAAGAGGAATTATAAACTACTTTTAGGCATCTTTTTCTTATGTATATTTTTTCTCCTTTCTTTCGAACTTGTTTCTTCTGCATGTATCATCAAAGCGATTCCTAACAGCGATGTTCTTGATTATTGTTATACAGCTCAAGAGCCAAGAAAAAATGTTGAACGAAAACAAGGAGGAGATAACCTTGTTTGTGCATTTAAACCGAAAGACGATCGATCTGCCGAATATAAATGTCTTTCCAGAGATCAAGTTGCTCAAGAACAACTCACTTTTTGTTGCCAGGCACCTGAATCAGATATCACAAACAATCAATTTGCATTTGTTACGACATCAGGTCTTGTTTCTTTTGCTAGGGGGCGCCAGGGCCAAGAAAGTAATTTTCACCTTCGCTGCTACCCTGGTAAAATTCAAAATGATGGTTCTTGTCAACCCACTGTTCCTTCTGTTCTCTCCCAGCCAGGACGAGTGATTAGTGATACTAATGCAGCTAATGAATTTCTGTGCCGAGAAAATGAGGTTGTTTGTGGTGCAAAACATATTGAAGTGAAAGATTCAGTTCCCAACTTTCAACTTCCACAGTTTCTTCAGACCATAGGCGGATCTTTCAGTTGTTGTACTCTTCCAGCCGGTGCAAGTACAAATTTAGATGACAAAAATGTTATCTCGGCAGGGTCAATAAATGGTGTGAATGATGTTAATCTCCATGTCTGTGCGCAAGATCGTGCTGTGTGTGGTTTTACATACATCAGTGTCGAGACCGATGAAGTTATTCTTGATCCAGACATCCCTCCTGTTCCACCAGAAG
>Ga0066337_106_pt1 | contig 11113 bp, 12 predicted proteins | sample RifGroA2_FD_59261 | JGI IMG/M metagenome (GOLD analysis project Ga0066337, IMG submission 59261) | Archaeon GW2011_AR16 | reverse complement strand
TCAAACAACGCAGCGCTTTTGAGCTGGTAGTTCTTGAATTTAGGAATATCTTTTCCCAACTGATCAATATTGCAGGAAACGTAAATCAACACTTCAGGCTGGAGGATATTCAGTTGTTCAATCGTCTTCGGATGCATACCGCTTCGCGGAGGATCGGTAATCACAAACAACGGCTTGGGGAGGGTGAGTTTTTTGAGCTGAGCAGCATCAAGAACTATAGCTTGCGCATTCGCAATCTTGTTTTCTTGAATATTTTTTTCAGCTTGATCAATGCTGGGTTTCACACTTTCGACAATAACAACACTCTTGAATAACGCTGCATTGATAATTCCAAAACAGCCGACACCGCCATACAGATCAAGAAGGTGGGCATTCTGTGTTTGATGAGACTTCAGAAGTGTGTTGACATACGCTTGCATCTTCTCTGCCATAACGGTGTTATTCTGAAAAAATCCTTGGATCGGATACCAGAACGTTTTTCCAAGCAGAGTTTCTTTGATGACATCCTTTCCCTTGACAACAAAAAAGTCTTCAGAAATACTGATCTCGGTGTCACAGGGAGCATACGCGACAAGGATATTTTGTGCTGTTGATGTTTTTGCGAAAGCCCCGATCAATGCTGTTGCTTCTTCAAGTTTGGTGGAATCGCTGTTCAGCATAAATGAGATTGAGGAGTCCTGTGTAGGTGTTCGAATCACTGTGTATCGAAAGACACCTTGTTTTTTCTTGATATCAAAAACATCAAGCTGTTGAATGTTGTCCTGAAAGAACGAACGAACCTCTTTGAGAAGCACATTGAGGGAATCATTTGAAATCGCACATGCTTCTACATCAACAATCTTCCACCACTTGTCTTTTTCACGAAATCCGAGACCTAGGGGGTGAAAAATAAAATCCATCCTATTGCGATATTGATAGGGTTGATCAGCAAAGATAGTGATCTGTTCTTCAGGAAGACGAAGAGAACGGGCAAGAGCCTTCTTTTTGTTTTCAAGCTGAAGAGAGTAGTCAATGTGCTGTGCTGAACAGCCCCCACAGCTTCCAAAATAAGGGCATAAAGGTGTTGTTAAGGGTGTTTCCGGTGTTGCCATACCTGCCAGGAAGAAGACAAATATTTAAATAATCTTCCCTCCCCCTTGTTGCTATGACCTTTTCCAAGCTCCAGATCGGACTGATTATAGTGGTCATTCTTATTATTGCAGTATTCAGCCTTTCTGTTACAGGAAACCTTCCCGGAGCCAAAAAGTACGATGAATTTGCCAAATGTCTTTCTGCAAAAGGAGCCGTGATGTATGGTGCATTCTGGTGCCCGCACTGCAAAGCACAGAAACAGGAATTTGGACGAAGCTGGGCTTATATCAACTATATTGAATGTTCTACGGCAGATGGGAAAGAACAAACGACCATCTGTAAACAAGCAGATATCAAGAGCTATCCAACCTGGGAGTTTGCTGATGGAAAACGCATTGCAGCAAATCTTCCTTTAGAACGCTTAAGCGTCCAAACCGGCTGCCCACTCCCTCCTTAAGATTCCTTCTTAAGACTCCTTCGAATCCTTCTGAACACAAACTTTTTATAAGAGCGCGGTTGTCCTTCAGACTTCAGTTGACTACTTAAATCTATTAAAATCTAGTAAAAATAACACAAAGGGGGTTATAGGCATGGAAAAAGAACACAAAGAACATGCTGGTGCTCATAAAGAGATAAAAAGTGAAGCAAAGAGCACACACGCACCAGCTCACAAAGAAGCAAAAGAATGCTGTCAAATGACGGGTTCAACGAATTCAAGTGACGGACATGCAGGAAAATCCTGCGACAGTTTTCACACAACCATCACGGTATTAGTGTGTCTTCTTGTGCTGGTAAGTTTTATCAATCTCTATGGAACGTTTAGTATGCGAGGCAAATTCTTGGCTCTGCTCGCTCCGTCGGGTGCAGGAGCAGATGACGGAACCGGAAGCCTAGGGCAGGATGTACCTTCAGGACCAGAACCGAAGGTTGAAGCAAGCGCTGATGATGATCCGGTCAAAGGAGACAAGAATGCTCCGGTCACCATCGTTGAATTTAGTGACTTTGAATGTCCCTTCTGTGGACGATGGTTCCAGCAAACATTTCCAGCAATTGATGAAAAGTACATCAAAACAGGAAAAGTGAAACTGGTCTACCGGGACTTTCCCTTGAACTTTCACCAGCAAGCACAGAAAGCTGCTGAAGCATCAGAATGTGCAGATGAACAAGGCAAATTCTGGCCCATGCATGACAAGCTCTTTAACGAAGGAGTACAAGGCGGAGTCGAAGGATTCAAGAAGTATGCAAAAGATCTTGGCTTAGACACAGGAAAATTCAACAAATGCCTTGACTCAGGAGAAATGGCAGGTGAAATTAGAAAAGACCTTGCCGATGGAGGAAGATATGGAGTCAGCGGAACACCTGGCTTCTTCATCAACGGTGTCAAAGTCGTTGGTGCACAGCCCTTCCAAGTCTTTGAGCAAGTCATTGAAGCTGAACTGAAGAAGTAGAGCGAAAGCTTTGCTTTATTTTTTTACTTTTCTTTTTCTGTTTTTTTCTTCGTTTTTTATATTCTGTTTCTTAGTTTTATAATGCAGAGGAAGTATCAAGAACAGGAGCACGTTGACTTCTATAACTTTCTGCAACATCCGGCGCTGAAAAAGAGCTTAACACCGCTTCGGAAGCCATTTCTCGAGCAGTTTCAAGATCAAGTCCGGGTTTAGCATAAGAAGGACATTGTCGGACGTTTCTTTCGATAAGATCCCTATAGGAACGGAGTCTTCCAGCAAGATCATTAAAATAGGCTTGTTCATGCGCAGAACTCATAGGAAATGAGAATGAGGACTCTGAAGTTGCACGGTGTGCAAGGGCAATAACTCCTCCCTGACCTTCAACAAGATGGACAGGAACACCACCTCTGTTAAATACAGACCAATAAGGTGTTAAATCTACGCTAGAAGGAACACCTGCACGCATAAGCTCATCATAAATGATGTCTCTTAACTCTGCAAGTTTCATATCTTAGCACCCTCAGACTGCGAATAGTCAACATCTTAACGTTGAAGTTGTTTTTCAGTCTGTGCAACCGTATGAGTATTTAAAATATCACTTTTCTGAAGCCACCCTCGCCGTGCAGTCAGAAGCCCATATCTAAGGTAGGTCAGTTGGTCTTTGCTGTGTGCGTCTGAACTGATAACAAACTCGCACCCCAACTCTCTCGCAAGCTGAACATGGCTGTCTTTCAAATCCATTCTTTTGGGCTGGCCGTTGATCTCCAGATAAACACTCTGGTCTTTTGCTGTTTGAAAGACCTTCTCAAGATCAAAGTCAATCGGATCGCGTTCAGGAATGTTCCTTGCGGTAGGATGAGCGAGCACATGGACAGGATAGTTTTCGATGGCGTGGCAAATCCGTTTGGTCATCTCGCCATTTACCATACGAAATGAAGAATGAATCGAAGCAAGCACGACATCAAGTTTTTTGCATGCTTCTTTTGATAATGCGAGCTCCCCATTTGCTTTGATGTCCACTTCTGCACCTTTGAAAAGATGAAAATCAAGCTTGTTCTGTTCAAATTTATTGTTGAGTTTGTCAATCTCTGCACCTTGTTTTGCAAGGCGTTTTTCATCAAGTGGATGAACGATTCCGATACCTCCGACATGATCGGTTATCACCATAAATTTCCATCCAAGCTCCTGTGCTTTTCTCGCCATCTCTTCCATGCTGTGCGCACCATCGCTCCAGTTGGTCTGGGTTTGAAAATCACCGTGCAAGTCTTTCCATTCGACCAGCTTGGGAAGTTTATGTTTTTGTGCAAGCTCAATTTCTCCAAGATTCTCCCGCATTTCTGGAGGAGGACACTGCATACCCAATTTTGCATACACTTCTTCTTCAGTTTTGCTGACTAAAAGTTTCTTGCTGTTTGTCTTGCCTCGTATTTTGAACAAGCCGTATTCGCTGAGGGTAAGACCTTTTTTGAGTGCAATCTTTCTCAGCGCGATAGAATGTTCTTTGCTTCCGGTGAAATATTGCAGTGCAGAACCGTATTGATTCTTTTCTACAACACGGGCGTCAATTTGAAGACCGTTTTCCAAGCGGATACTGCTTTTGGTGTCGCCGTGCGCAAGCACTTTGTCAACACCCTTCAATGTGATAAATTTTTCCATCACAGTTTTTGGCTGTGTTGAAGTAATGAGAATATCCAGATCTCCCACAGTCTCTTTTCCACGTCGAAAAGAACCTGCAACGATAGCATCTTGAACACCCGGAACTCTTTTCAAAGTTTGAACAATCTCGTCTGCAAGTGGAGCAACATGACCAAGAAGGAATCGTTCAGGTCCACGTTTTTCGAGTCGTTTGATGCTTTCGAGAATCTGCTGTTCTTTCTGACCCAGGCCTTCAATCTGCATCAACTGCCCAACATCGATGGGGATTTGCTTTTTGAGTTTTTCGAGATAGCCCAGCTTTCCTTTTTTGACCAGTTCTTCGATCTTCTCTGCAATGTTTTTTCCAACGCCGGGGAGCTCTTCGAGTTTTTTGAGTCCTTGGTGTGCAACTTCAGCAATATCTTCAGGAAGGCTTTCAATGGTCTGTGCAGCTTTACGATAGGCCTGGGGCTTCCATTGCACGTCTTGAATCTCAAGAAGGTCTGCAATTTCGTAGAGGATGGCTGCAACGTGGCTGTTTTTGCGCATATCTTTATGTTTATTTTCGTGATTTATATAGTTTCTATTATTTTAGCCCTCATCACCCCCTAAGAAGTTCGGTACCCCAAGGTAAAACTGTACGAAAAATATTTAAAAGCACAGATAGTCTTCATGATAACATGAAAGATTGGAAAACATTTTTTGCAGTGAATAAGAAAAAAAGATATTGAAAAAGTCAAGACCTGCCTGTACAACACCAAAGATTATGCAGGGGCGAGCGGGGTATTTTCATTGGATCAGAACGGCGATGCAGTCAAACACCTCATTATCAAAACCGTCAAAGACAGAACCTTTATAAAACTGGGGTAGGATAAAAGGCGTGTGGTAGCAACACTCAAGCGTGAACTTGGACTGATGCAGGTAACGATTGCCGGCGTCGGTATTATTCTTGGAGCAGGTATTTACACACTGATTGGCGTTGCTTCGCAAAGCGCAGGAAACGCAACCTGGCTTGCATTTCTGATCTCGGCATTTGTCGCTATGTTTACCGGATTAAGCTATGCTGAACTCTCGACGATGTTTAAGGGAGACGGCGGAGAATTTGACTACATCAACGCAGCGCTCAGCAAGAAATTTGCATTTCTTATCGGATTGTTTATGATCATTTCCGGCTTTATCAGTGCAGCAACGGTTGCTCTGGGATTTGGAGGCTATTTTATCAGATTGTTTTCCATTCCCACCCTTACACTGATCACTGCTTCCATCGGCCTTGTCATCGCCATGACCATCATTAACTTTGTTGGCATTCGAGAATCGAGCTGGTTTAATACTATATCTACTTTTATTGAATTTGGCGGCCTTATTTTAATTATTCTGTTCGGCCTTGGTAAGTTAGGGTCTGTGGATTATTTTGCTATGCCAGAAGGGCTTTCCGGCGTCTTCAGTGCAAGCGCCTTGGTCTTTTTTGCGTATATGGGATTTGAAAGCATTGTCAAACTTGCTGAAGAAACTAAAAATCCGACAAAAACTATTCCACGAGCATTGATTCTTTCGTTGATTATTACTTCGGTGCTGTATGTTCTCGTTGCAGTGTCTGCAGTAAGCATCCTTGGATGGGAAGAACTTTCCCAATCTTCAGCTCCGCTTGCAAGCGTCGCTCAAGCCTTCTTGGGAAGTAAAGCGTTTATGCTCTTAGGTATCATCGCACTCTTTTCGACAGCAAATACGGTCTTGATTAGTCTTGTTACAACATCACGACTCATGTACGGCATGGCAAAAGAGCATTCACTCCCTAAATTCTTTGCGTATGTGCATCCTCGAACACGAACACCTGCTGCTGCCATCTTTATCCTCCTTTTCTTGACGGTTATTTTTGTGTTTGTAGGAGATATTGAAATTGTTGGAAATCTGACCAATCTGTTCTTGTTCCTTACGTTTGCTGCAGTGAACCTCAGTTTGATCATCTTACGATACAAATGCGATTACAAGAAGAGGCACAACAATAAAACTTTCAAATGCCCGATCAATGTTGGAAAGTTCCCGGTTATTGCACTGATTGGCTTGCTCAGTTCGCTGGGAATGATGTTCTTTGTCGTGAGAAATTTGATGGGCTAGTCAATCAGCATATCTTCTTCAACCTTAGAAATGAGGCTGAACATGATGATGCCTAAGCCTGCAATAATAAACGCTGCCTGATGTGACCATAAGAAAACACCTGCAAGCACCACATACACGACACCGCGTGCAAGGGCTCTTACCATGTTAATGGTTGACATGACGGTTGCACGGTGATGCGATTCAATATATTTCTGCATATAATGGTTGAACAAAAAGGGCCGTGTGAAGGCAAACGTTCCCATCACGATAAGAATAGGAATAGCAACGAGAATCGTTTTCGTAAACGCAAGCGCAATAAAACCAAGACCAGGGATGATGGCTGAAAGGAAGAGGTAGCGTCGTTTGGAGCCTACCAGATTTTCAAAAAATGCAAAGTTCGTCGCAATGCTGATCTCAAACACGAGCCAGCTCATGTGCACAAAACCAAGATATGCAATGTCAAAATTGAGCTCCATCAGTTTTAACTGCGCCATCCAAAAGATGAGGAATGCAAAGGCGCTGATGGAAATGCCATCAAAGGCAAGGATGCGCAGGATTTTGTGGTGATGAAAGTACTGCATCCCATTCTTGAGAACAGTCCAATAATGACAAGCTTGCCCATGCCTCTTGTGCGGAGGTTCTTTCAGGAAAAATCCAGTTGCTGTTGCAGCAAGAAAACCAAGGCCTGTCAGATAAAAGGTCCAGGGGTAGCCTACCGAAGCACCAAGCAAGCTTCCGATGGGTGCAGCAACAAGAATTCCAAAGAGAAACGAGCATTCGTAATATGATAAGACTTTTTTAGACTCGTGTTCTTTCTTGATCTGTTTTAGGCTGTCGTAAAGGAGGGCTTGGTCTGCTCCTGAAAGCAGGGCAACAGCCAGGGCCCAGAGCGTTTCTCCGAGAAGAAAGTACCAGAAGCTGGGTTTGATGGTGTACATCAAAGCTCCGAGACAGCCAAAGAAGCCCGCTATCAGGATCGTGTGTTTTCTCCCAAAATAATCAGCAAGCGCTCCTGTTGGGATCTCAAATACAAAGAGAGCGAAGACGAACAAGGCTTGGAGGATGAGGACTTCTGAAAATGACAGTCCGCCCCACTGCATGAAGAATGGGACAATGATGCCTGCAGTAAAGTGAAGCCCTGAGAAGAACTTCAGCAGGTACATTTTCCAGAGGTTGGAGGAGTAGGAGGACATAGCGAAGAGATTATTAAGAAACTTCTTTATATAAGTGATGATTTTTTATTAGGATACCAATCTTCGCAAGAGTTCGTCATGAGGACGAGGATCTACAAGATCGATGCGAGTTCTCTCATATTTCCCTTCAGAATCCTTATCGCTTCGAAAGTGATCATAATAGCGATGCAAAGCACTTGCTACCGTATCTGCATCGTGAACTAAAGGATAGGTCGTGTCAGCTCGAGGTTCAAATCGTAAACGACCAACAAAGGTTCTTGGCATGATATGGTGAAGAACCTGCTCATCGACGGTATCATGCAACATCCCGTCAATAATGACACGATCAAGACCCTCAGCTTCCGACTCAAAATGACGCAAAAGAGTAACCAGCGCCATGACCGTGATTGCTCGATGACCATATCCAAGAATCTGGTTGTGAGTGATGCGAATATGGATATAGGGATGTCTACTTGAAACTTCAGTAATACGCTCATCGTGGCCTCCTTTTTTTCTGATCTTACCCATCAATTTAGCTGAGGGTAGGACATCAGCAGAGTTATCAGAAGTCACAGCAACATAAATCTCAGGCCAACGACCATGGTTCGATTCGTCAATTCCGGTATATCGTGGCATGGGCAGATCACAGAATTATTACTATATAAAGATATCAATGCTTGAGTATAGAGAATTTTGCAATTTGCGGTTTATGAAGTCTAAAAGGTAGGTATATACAAAATAGACACAAACTATTTATAAACAAAACACCCCACTCTTTAATGGAAAAGCATAAATAGGGGTAACGATGCCAAAAAGAGGTGTGATAAAAAATGGCAAAATCAATTGAACAAACTCCTGTTTTGAAAGGTGAAGACAGAGTAAGATTCATGAATATTCTTTCTAACGTAGACCGAGTTACATTGGAAACTCATGAAAGAGAAGTACAAGAGATGGTAAAAACAATACCAAAAAAGCTTAAACTTTAAATTTTCTATTTTATAATCCTATTAATATCATAAAACATGGGCACAGCATCAACATTCTCTTTAGCAAGTGACTCTTTTACTTTTTCATCGTTATGAGAATAAAGAAACCCAAGCTTTTTATACCATATATGAGCACCTGTGGCTTTTTTTGCATGGGTAGTTATAACTCTACATCCGACCTTAGTTTTTAAGTCTTGAGCATGGTCTAGGATAGATGCAAATATTATTTTTCCTAGTCCTGAATATTGCGATGCTTGGAGTTGGCTATTATAATTATCAGCCACACATAATCTCCCTATTTTTAATGCAGGTATTGACGAATATTCAGCTTTTTCTTGAAACGGTAATAACGGTTCAGTTCCATTTGCCAAGGTTTGTTTATCCGTTAGAAGTGTAGCATATCCTGCTAAGGTACCCTTATGAAGAAACAAATAAGTCTTAGAAAAATCCAAGCAACTTTCATTCCAAGCATTCTCTTTCAGAAACGCTTCTAATTCCACGCAAACAGAAGAAACAAAACCCACAATCAAGTGTAAATTGTCTTTAGTTAATTTTTGTACTTCTAAATCTTCTTGTCTTAATTGTTTTTTTGACATTAAAGAAGAGGTTTATTGAGAATTATTAAATGTTATCTCTTTTACCAATTATAACATACCGGAACTCTGCATCCTTCAATACATCAAACCCTATTTTCTTAACACCCTTCTCTTAACACCCTCCCTTTGGACAGCACCTGCAAATGAACTGATACCAGCCATTCCTTACCCGCCGAGAACCTAACAGAACTGCACACAAACAATCTTTAAATACCAGAGTGAGATAAGACCTTCTATGGCCAAGAAACAAGAACAAAAACAGAAAAAAGAAAAGAGAGAACAAAAAAAGACAGCACCAAACGCCAAGAAAATACAAGAACAGAAGATGCAAGAGCATGAAGAAGACATCCTTCACTGGGCTGACCATATTGCAAAAGAAGTCAAAGCCCGTGTTGATGCTGACCCGAAGCTCAAGAAACTGGTGGAAAAACAGGGCTTTATTGTCTATGATGAGAAAACTCCTTCTGGAAAAATTCATGTGGGTTCAGGACGAGGCTGGATCATCCATGATGCCATTGCCAAGGCCATGCGAAGCCAAGGCATGCAAGCAACCTTTATTCTCTCCAGCGATGATATTGATCCGTATGACAAACCGAACAAGGAGCTTCCATCTGATTGGGATAAATATTTAGGAATGCCGTTTAGAAATATGCCAAGCCCTGTTCCAGGATACGAACATTTTGGAGATTATTACTTCCGACAAGCAACAGAAAAATTTGGAGAGCTGGGCATTGAAGCAGAACTGGAAAGTACTGGAGAACAGTATGAAAAAGGAATCTTTAATAAAGCGATAAAAACGATTCTCGACAACCATCAAAAAGTACAGGCGATCTATAAAGAATTGTATGGTGAAGAAGCCGGCGGAGCAAACAAGATTCCTTTTAATGTGATTTGCGAGAAGTGCGGAAAGATTGCAACAACCCGAGCAACACACTGGGATGCAAAAAAAGAACTTCTTGCGTATGAATGCAAAGATGACGTCGTGAAATGGGCGCAGGGATGCGGCCATACCGGAAAAGTGAGCCCGTACAACGGCAATGGAAAGTTTCCTTGGAAAGTAGAATGGGCTGCAAAATGGCCAAGTAAAACCGTTGTCTGCGAACTCGCAGGAAAAGATCATTTTACGCACGGCGGAAGCAGAACCTGCGCAGTGAAAATCAGCAGTGAAGTTTTGGATTATCCTCCGCCCTATCCTTCTACACGCACCGAAACAGGAGACGGCTATGAGTTTTTTACCATCGGCGGACAGAAGATGTCCACCTCCAAAGGAATAGGCGTTGCATTTGCAGATATTACCAACTATCTGCCTCCCAAAATTGTCCGTTATCTCCTCATCAAAACACGGCCTCATGCAGTCTTAAGTTTTGATCCCTGTAAAGATGATGACATCATCTTCTTGTTTGACCGCTATGATGAAACAGAGAGAATTTATTTTAAAAAAGAGAAGGCAAGCAATCCAAAAGAAGCAAAGATGCAGAAGAGGATCTATGAACTTTCACAGGTAGGACCCATTCCTAAAAAAATGCCGGCGCAGATCTCCTTTGTGTTTGCTTCGGTGGTGATTCAAACCGGCTTAAACGAAGAAGGAGCATTGAAAATCTTGAGACGGCTGGGGCATATTCCTGAAGATCTCGAAGGCCATGACATGCATGCAGTGATGGAACGACTGCATGATGCAAAACGCTGGGTTGAACGCTTTGCTTCTGAACGGTATAAATTTGAGGTGCAGTCAATAGGGCACGCCATCAAACTGAGGGAGGATGGGTTGATCGGCGAAAAAGAACGCAAAGCCTTGTTGATGGTTGCACAGACAGTGAAGAAAAAGAAATGGGATGAAAAAGCACTGCATGACGAGTTCTATCACATCTGCAAGAAGCTCAATGTAGATGTGAAAGCCTTTTTCCAGTCAGCATATAAAGTCTTGATCAACAAAGAGCGCGGGCCGCGGCTTGCTTCGTTTGTTTTGACCTTGGGTGATCGGGCTGTGCAGTTGTTTGAGAATGTTGCTTAAAGGGTATACTGATCCTTCCGCTTCTTATGCACGTTCTCGTGGAACTTGGCAACATCCGGATGAGAACAGCAGGCTTCTGCCAGTGCTTCGTCGTAGG
>Ga0066337_110_pt1 | contig 12296 bp, 10 predicted proteins | sample RifGroA2_FD_59261 | JGI IMG/M metagenome (GOLD analysis project Ga0066337, IMG submission 59261) | Archaeon GW2011_AR16 | reverse complement strand
TGGTGTTGATAGTATTGAGAGTTTGATTGATTATAAAAGACTCTAAATCGATGAGGTTCTCTGCACCCGGAGTTGGAAGACTCTCACGCCAGCTTCCGTACCCGCTTCTATTAATCAGTGAGATCGAAGAGCCTTGACCAGAAGCAAGTGAATCAGGAGACGCCTGATAAGAGGTCTGCGCAACAAGATCATCTGCAGAATTGTAGAGAAGAAGTGTGTCTTGTGTATTGTCCAGATTCTTACCGGTACGTTCTCCGATTCCATAGATACTTCCATCAAAGGAAGGGATGGTGCTGAGATTAAAGCCGTCCTCAACAAGAAGGTAATAGAATAAAGAGGATGTTGAAAAATTCTCGTCGTTTGGAAATTCACGAAAGGGTTTCAAAGGGTCGCTTTGATTGTTAAAATGAATGCGATAATTTGAAAGGTTGATAGGCTTATCAGACACGAGTTCGATGTATTCTTTGTTGTTATCCTGGCCCGGTGGATTATACATAATCTCGTTGAAATAAATGAGGGTGTTGGGGGAAGTTTCAGCATATGCATGCATGGTGAATCCATCAAAAACAAGAAAAAAGAGAAGGATACGGAACATCCTTCTCAAGATTTCAGGGTTGGTAGGGTCGTGTTGTTTTTTTGATGAAGATTTTTTCATACCTCAAATTATGAATTTTATTTTTTATAAGCCTTTGCAGAAAAAAATCGGAAAAACTAGGGTTCAAACCGGAAAAATTACGGTTCGGATAGCAGTATTTCCGAAAGAGAGGGGTTTGTTTCGGAATATTTCCGAATCAACCGGAAGATTTCCGTGGCAGCTGCGGGTGCAGAAAAATGGTGAATAAACAGGTATAAAGAGGGCTCTGTAGAAAGTCTTGAAAAGTGCATGGCCAGCGCTGCGCTCCGTATCATGTGATGTTTCGAAGCCGCTTACAAGTAGCACGACAAGGTGGGGTGTAAGGAGAACTACGCTTGGCAGCGCTGGCATATCTGTTGATTTGTGCGGATTGAAAATGAAAAATCCCACCATGCTTGCCTCTGGCCTTGTCGGCATCTCAGGAGCTGCATGCGTCTTTGCTGCACAACATGGTGCAGGTGCGATTGTTCCGAAATCCATCGGCCCGCGTGAGCGTGAGGGTCATAAAAATCCTATTCTTGTTGAGTTTCAAGGAGGATTTCTCAATGCTGTAGGGCTTCCCAATGCAGGTGTAGATCAAAGCCTCATTGAACTTGAGTTTGCGATGAAGCATTGTGCAGACAAAGGGGTGCCTGTGATTCTCAGCTTATTTGGCGGAACCAAGGAAGAATTTGGGGAAGTGGTAAATAAGTTGTCAACACTCAATCCAGCCATGCTAGAAGTCAATTTATCATGCCCCAACACTGCAAGTGACTTTGGCAGGGCGTTTGCTTTAGATGCACAGCATGCTGCTGACGTGATCCGTATTGTTAAACAGAACACCATGGCAAAAGTCTCTGCAAAACTTGCTCCGAATGTTCCTGATATTAAAGAGATTGCACATTGCAGTGCGCTGTATTTATGATCTGTATAAAACCGTAAAGGTTCCCATTATCGGATCAGGTGGGGTCACCACAGGAAACGATGCCATCGAGATGATCATGGCAGGAGCAACCGCAGTGCAGATCGGAACAGGAATTTACTATCGAGGTATTGAGGTGTTTAAGAAAGTAACAGAAGAAATGATTGCGTTTATGAAAAAAGAAGGATACGCAAGTCTCCATGAAATAAGGGGGCTTGCTCACAGGGAATAACCAGTAAGTGGAGAAAACATGGAAAAACCTATTATTGCAACGATTGAAAAAAGTGTTGATGAAGCAGAAGAGATCCGTACGATCTTTATCCAACACACCATACAGGCAAAGCCAGGTCAGTTTGTGATGGTATGGGTGCCTCGGCTGAATGAGAAACCGTTTGCAATCAGTTATCTTGAAAAGGACGTACTGGGGATTACGGTTGCTGCAGTGGGCGAGTGTTCTCGATGTCTGTATGAGATGAAACCCGGAGAAAAAATAGGCATCCGAGGGCCGTATGGAGAACCATACCACCTTCAAGAAAATCAAGAAAAAGGTTGTACGATGATTATGGTCGGAGGAGGCTATGGTTCTGCTTCCTTGACCTTGTTAGCCGAGGAAGCACTTGCAAAAGGAATGCACGTCAAGTTTATTTTGGGAGCACGGGAGAAAAAGAGGCTTGTCTATGTTGAACGCATCAAAAAACTGATCGGTGAAGAAAATCTTTTAATTACAACTGATGATGGAAGTGCAGGAAGAAAGGGTTTTGTAACGGATGCGCTCAGAACATTAATCGAACAGGGAGAAAAAATAGGTAAGGTCTATACCTGCGGACCCGATAAGATGATGAAAGCTGTTGCTGAACTGTGTACTGCACACAACATCCAAGGTGAAATCAGTATGGAGCGCTGGATGAAATGCGGTTTTGGTCTTTGCGGACATTGCTGTGTTGATCCGCTAGGATTTCGTGTTTGTGTAGAAGGTCCTGTGGTGAGCTTTGAAACTGCGCTCCAAGTCAAAGAGTTAGGAACGTATCACCGGATGCAATCCAGCAGAAAAGAGAAGTTGTGATTTTGGTTATGATTCGCTCAACCGTTATTTCTTACTACTTCCCTTGTTACTTCTTTAGAATACTCACAAATATTTTAATAGTCTAAGACTTCAGTAACCCTCAAGAAGGGGCAAAAGAGGGGGTACACGCGTGGGTTTATTCAGCATTTTCAAAAAGAAGAATACAGACAGTTCTCAGACTCCTGCGCAATCTTCTCCGGGGTTATTGAACATTCCGTCCCCACAACCAAGCCATGGAGATATTGAAGGAACCCTGGGTTTTGATATTCCGCCTCCTCCCCATCTTGACAAGGCGTTTTCTGCACCAGCAGGCAAACCGAAAATGCTTCCGCTTCCACCCATGCCAGGAGAAGATGAATTTGCAGGATTCCCTCAATTTCCAGAACTTCCTAAACCAGAATATAAGAAAGAGCTGAAAAAAAGCGAACCCCTGCCTCGTTTTCAAGAAACCTTTGGATCACTTCCTCCGCTTCCTGAACTGCCATCTGATTTACCGTTGCTGGATCTTCCTGAACAAGAAAAAAGGCTCCTGTCACTGAATCAAAAACAGCAGTTTTTAGAAACCATTAAACCCGAAACACTGATGCCCATGGAGATTGCAGAACCCGTTTCCCGAGATAAAGCAGAGGCAAAGATAGAACATTATATTGAAATGGAAGGATATGTAACGATGCGAAGCCAGACTGAAAAAATTAAAAATTTAATCCAACAAGCCAATACTGCTTCAATCAAGCTTCATCAGATTCATACCAAGCAAAAAGCAAGGATGCTGTCGTTTAAGAGAACGGCTGAATCCATGCAAAAACGACTGGTGATGTTAGATAAAACACTTTTTGAAACAACAAAATTAAGCTAGGTGATTCCTATGGATAACAAACCAATGTTCATTAAAGTAGAAGAATACAAAGAAGTCAAGCAGATGATTGATCTGCTGAAAGGCAAGCTCAAAGAAGCAAAGCAGGTCTTAGGAGATATTGAAGAGCTCAAGAAACAAGAAGAACAGCAGACGATTCAGTGGACATCAGAGCTTGATGAAGTTGAACAGCGTGTTGAATTGATGGATACGATCCTGCTGGACAGCAACCGCTAACGAAAAATAAAAGACAAACAAGAGAAGATACGATGAAAGAAAAAACTCCCAGCTATGTAAAAATTGATCCCCCTGTTGAATTCAGAAAAGCAATTCTGGAGGGATTAAAATCAGAAATCCATATGCTCCAGAGATTTGAAAAGATTCAAGAGTTAAGGCACCAGCGGGAACAACGCATACAAGATCTGGTGATGCTGGAAAAAGCTATTTCTACCGTGATGGATAAAGTGAAGGCAAAGTTGCCTGCAGTGAGTACTCCCAAACTGAACGGAGATGCGCGACAAACCGTTCCTGCCATTGCTGCGCTTGTGAAGAAACCCCAGCCAGGATCAGCAAACAAAACAAAAGTAAGCAAAAAGGCTGCACAGCAGGCGAAGAAGGCAAACATTCCGGCCCCGCTTTCATTGAATGAACTGGAAAAACAGCTCAGGAATATTGAGGGGAAATTAGGAAAGTTGCAGTAGAAATCTTCTGAAGATGAGTAAATTAAAAAATGTAGAGGAAGGGATTCCCACGTCAGAACCCAGGTTCCGACACCTCCTGCCAGAGGATTTTCTCACTTCGTTCGAAAATCAAAACAACTGATTGAGTATTAAAACAAAAAATGCAGAGGAAGGGATTCGAACCCCCGAACCCACTAAGGGACTGGATTCCTCATCAGTGGAATTCTATGGTCGTGTCATCGGCTTTCGCCTCATCACTCAACGAACTTGAGTCCAGCGCGTTTGACCACTTCGCTACCTCTGCATAATACCTGAAGAAAACAAGGAAATGGTATATAAATCTTACTTCTTACTTAAAATAGTTTCAATAATCTCTTCTCTTGCATTACTATTTGCGCGCGTATCGCGCGCTTGACCCGACGCTTCGCGTCGGGGCTAAAATTTCAGGGCCCGCGCCTAGGGCGCGGGGTAAAACCAGCCTTTGGCTGACAGGGAATGATGCGACCCCCAACAGGAATTATTATAAAAAGATAAAGATCCAACCGTATTTCACCCCCATAAAACTTTATAAACTACAAGACCCTGAACATCGACATGGCAATGAAACTTCCAGAGTTTGGCGACAGCAGGTTTCATCAGGCTCAAAGCAAAACCGTGCATTTGGTGAAGAAACATCCTAAACCCCTGCTTGTTGTTGTGATTATCGTGATTTTCTTGATTCCGATCATGCTGCGTGACTATAGCATCGAACCGCCTGAGCAACCGAAGGATGCGGGTGAAAAAAACGTCGAACAACCCGTGCAGGAAGCAGGACCTGAAAAGGCAAGCGAAGAACGATCGCCGAGAAAATTGGGAGAAGAAGTTGAAAAAACGAAATCGACGCGGAAAAAGTCGAGCACAGAACGGCAGCAAGAAGAAAACAACAAAATGAGCGGCGCAGAAAGAGAGGAGCTTGCAAAAGATAATCTCGGGAGTATGGAAGAGCTGGAAAAGAAAAAGCAGAAAGAACTTGAAGAAGAACTGCAAAAGAAACGCGAGAACAGCCTTCAAGACTATAGCACGATCATTTCCTCCTCAAACTTCAGCCAATGTGCAGAGCTGGAAAAATATGGCGTCATTGACGAATTTGATGTAATGGATACCTGCTACACGACGCTTGCCGTAGAACTCAACAACATGACCGTGTGCGACTTTGCAAAACAAAAAGACGCGTGCAGGGAAACCCTCTTGCTGCAAAATCAAACCTTCACCTCCTCCACCAACCAAAGTGCGACAAATAGTAGCACGAATATCACCACAAATACCTAACAAGGAATGAAAAGGAAATCAAACAGGAAACCCATGATTGAAATTTACTGTGTCGGTGGATTTAATGAAGTCGGAAAGAATTGTGTAGCCGTTAAAGTGGATGACGAAGTCGTGATCTTTGATATGGGCCTCCAGATGGACAAATATATCCGCTACACTGAAGAAGAGCGGGAGACTGAAATCATTGATCTTTCTTCAAAAAAATTAACTGAGCTGGGTATTGTTCCTGACCTCAACACCATACGGCCATGGCTCAGCAAGGTCGTAGCGATTGTTCCAACGCACGCACATCTTGACCACATGGGAGCACTGCCTTTTCTTGCAGACAAATGCCAGAGCAAAGTCTTTTGCACCCCGTACACCAAAGCAGTGATTGATATTATCAACAGCGACAATAACTTCCACATGGAAACTCCCATTCTTGCAATCGAACAAAACAAACCCTATGCGATCAGCGAACGATTAAGCATTGAGCTGGTCAATGTCACCCATTCAGTTCCTCAGTCCGCTATTGCCGTGCTCCACACACCGTATGGGCAGATTGTATATACCAATGATTTTAAACTGGACGATGAACCGGTGCTCGGAAAAGTCACGAATTATGCACGGTTGGAAGCACTAGGAAATCAAGGAAAAGTACGCTGCCTGCTTCTTGATTCCATCAATGCAGAACATGATGAACAAACACCCTCTGAAGCAACAGCACGGGCCATGCTCAAAGAAGTGCTCCTGGAAGACGAAAAAAGCGACCGCAATAAGGTCATTATGGTCACCACCTTTTCGTCCCATATTGCGCGGCTTAAAACGATCATGGAATTTGGCAGAAAACTGCACCGAGAAGTGGTGTTTATCGGCAGATCGCTGAGAAGATACATTGCTGCTGCAGAACAGATTGGACTGGTTCAATTTCAGCAGGAATCAAGGGTGCTGAGTTTTAAGAATAAGATTCAGAAAATGTTTAAGAAAATTGAGAAAGATAAAGGAAAATACCTCGTGATCTGCACCGGACATCAAGGAGAACCGCAGTCGGTGCTGTCCAAGATTGTTGACGGCATCTATAAATTCCGTTTTGAGAAAGGAGATAAGATCATTTTCTCGTGCAGAACGATTCCTGCGCCTGTGAATATCAAAAACCGGGAAGTGCTTGAAAAAAAATTGAAGAAAACCAAAGCTGTGATTATCAAAGACATCCATGTTTCTGGCCATGGCTCAAAACATGATCAGAAGAGACTGATTGAACTGCTACGACCGCATTATATTATTCCTTCCCATGCTCCTGAGAAAATGGTCAAGCCTGTTGAAGCGCTGGGAAGAGAGATGGGATATAAACCCGAACAAGTGCGGTTGATGAAAGACGGGAAATCATTAGTTATAGAATAAAAGTTAGAGTATCCATCAAGAGACCCATGTAAAGGAAGATTTATAAAACTTCTGGGATTCTCGTGCACTATGACTCTGCACACAGCACTCAAGGCGTTTATTATTTACAGCACCTATCGCATAGAGAACAGCAAAGCATATGTACATCTCTATGGCAGACTGGAGAATGGCGAGAGCTTTCAGTCCATCCACACCTTTAAGCCGTATTTCTTCATCAAAACACAGGATAAAATAAAAGCAGAAGCTCTGCTGACCCAGCTTGTTCTTGATGGAGAACTCAAGCTGACTGACGGCATGGCATTTTCTCTTGAAGACACGAACGCAATCAACTTTGATGGAGAACCGATGACCAAAGTCACACTCTGGATTCCTGGCGATGTGAAACCCCTGCGAGGCAGGTTTGAACAACAGCTGATCAAATGCTATGAAGCAGATATTCGATTTACCACGCGTTTTATGATTGACATGGGCATCCAAGGAGCATGCACGATTACAGGAGCATACAAAAACGGAAAACCCGGATCTGGACAACCGCAGCGCATCTATCACGATCCTACCATCATCCCCCTCACCGAGGAAGAGCGGGAAACCTATTTCCCACAACTCAAGATCTTATCGGTTGATATTGAAACCACCATGGATGCAAAACAACTCTTGTGCCTCTCGCTGTACACCGAAGGGTTTGGAAAGGGGGAAAAGGAAAAAGGAGAAAAGGAGAAGGTTGAAAAGGTTATCATGATTACCCAACAGCACCCGAACGGTGTCGTTGCGGTACCGGATGAAAAAACCCTGCTTGAGGCTTTTCTTGCAGAAGTAAAAAAAGTTGATCCGGATGTCATCGTTGGCTGGAACTTCATCGATTTTGATCTGATGGTTTTGCGGGATCTCTTTCGAAAACACAAAATTCCCTTTACCCTTGGCAGAAATGAGGATGAAGCAAGACTCATGATACAGACTTCTTTTTTCGTTGATTCCAAAGCTGACATTCCAGGAAGACAAGTGTTGGATGGCATCCAGCTCCTCAAAGGAGCATTCATTAAGATGGAGAATTACAAACTGAATACTGCAGCAAAAAAATTTCTTGGCCAAGAAAAACTGATCACCGGAGAAGCACGCCATGAAGAAATTCAACGGCTCTACCAAGAAGACCAGCAACAGCTTGCTGCATACAATCTCAAAGATGCAAAGCTGACCTACGACGTTCTTTTTGCTGCAGGCGTCATGCCCTTAACGATTCATCGCTCCCTTTTGACAGGGATGTCCCTTGACAGAGTCAATGCATCCATTGCATCGCTCGACTTTGTGTATCTGAAAGAAACACAAAAGCGAGGACTTGTTGCACAAGGTGCAAGGGGAAGCGACGCAGAAAGCGAAGAACGCATTAAGGGAGGGCATGTACTTGAATCAAAACCGGGAATTTACAAGAACATTCTTGTTTTTGATTTCAAAAGCCTGTATCCCAGCCTCATCAGAACGTTTAATATTGATCCATATCGCTTTCTTGACAAAACCAGCAAACGCTACAAAGCACTCAAAGAAGAAGAACGCAATGCGCTGATTAAAGCACCCAATGGAGCTTGTTTTATGAGAGAACAAGGCATCCTCCCTCAGATTCTTGAAACCTTATGGAAAAACCGAGACAAGGCAAAGAAACAGAAGAATGACTTAGCAAGCTATGCAATCAAGATTCTGATGAACTCCATGTTCGGCGTGCTTGCAAATCCGACCTGCAGATTTTATAGTCTTGACATGGCCAATGCGATCACGCATTTTGGACAGCATTTTATCAAGCTCACTGCAAAAAGGATTGCTGATAAAGGATATGAAGTGATCTATGGAGATAGTGTCGGCAAAGATACTGAAATAGTGATGAACGAAAATGGAACGATTCGATTTGTAAAAATTTCAGAACTTTTTGAGAGGACACAGAAAAGAACGAGTGATGGAAAAGAATATTTCTTTCCACCGTCTAGGCTCGTTCTCACCCTAGATGCTCAAGGCAAAAGCGTCTTCAAAAAAGTGAAGTATGTAATGAAACATAGAGTACAAAAAAAGATGTATCGGATTTTTTTTACGAATGACCACTATATTGATGTTACTGAAGACCATTCACTTATAGGATATGTGAATAAACAAAAAAATAATCAGCTTGCTGACCTTGATCGGCTTATTGAAGTAAAACCCACTGATATTGGAAAAAGAGTAAGAACAATTATTACCATTAAAAACATCCCGCGCAGCAGTATTAAGACGAGAAATTACCACCGGGAATTATATGAATTTATGGGCCTTTTTATCGGCGATGGCTCATTTGATAGGCAAAAAAAACAAAACTATTACCTCCATCTTGCCGGTGGACTTGATAGCTGGGAAATTATAACAAAAGTGTTGGTTCCCTTGAAAGAAAAAGAGTATATCAAAAATTATTGGCTTAAGAAAAAAGGAGATATCTGTATAAATGGGTTGAGGTTAGTTCGACTTTTTAATGATGAATTTAGAAAAGAGTCTAAAAAGAGTATCCCTGCATTTCTCCTTAGGGAGAAACAAGAAGCGATCTGTTCATTTCTCCGAGGTCTTTTTTCAGCTGATGGCAGCGTCCTTTTCAGAAATAAAAAACCCATAATCAAATTTACTAATACGAATACGGAGATCATTAAGATGACAAGTAGACTTTTACATCTTGTTGGCATCTCCCATTCGACCTTTTCAGAAACAAGAAAAAACAGATACAAGGGTAAAGAAAGTGAAACCATTTCGAAGCATATTTACATCAAAGATGCACTTTCGTTTAGAGAAAAAGTTGGTTTTGTAATCAACAGAAAACAGGAAAGACTTTCACTCGTTTCAAAAAATAGCACTCATCGCAGAACCATTAAAAACTATGATTTTGATTTATCAAAAGTTATTAAGATAGAACCGATTGAATATAGAGGGGACGTATATGATCTTGAAATTGAAGACACACACCGCTTTTTTGCCAATAATGTTCTTGTTCATAACACCGACAGTATTTTTGTGAACACCAAAAAAGACAGCACTGAAGAAGCAGAACAAATCGGCAAGGACATTGCCAAAGAGATTACTGCCTTTTACCAGCAGTTTGTAGAACAGGAGTACCAAAGAAAAAGCTATCTCGAACTCCAGTTTGAAAAAACCTATGTGAAATTTCTGCTTCCCCGGGTCAGAGGATCTGAGAAAGGAGCAAAAAAGAGGTATGCAGGTATTTTGATGAAAGAGGGAAAAGAAGCACTCAACTTTGTGGGGCTTGAAGTCGTACGAAGAGACTGGACTGCACTTGCAAAAAAATTTCAAACCGAACTGCTTGAGAGAGTTTTCCATGAAAAAGACGTGACCGGATATGTCCGCGACTTTATCAAAGAGATCAAAAAAGGAACGTATGATGATTTGCTGGTCTACCGGAAATCGCTGAGAAAAGGGGTAGCGGATTACACGAAAACAACACCGCCCCATGTGAAAGCAGCACGAAAGCTGGAGAAAATAGATGGGGATATTATTGAGTATTACATTACTACCGAAGGACCAGAACCTGTGCAGAAACGAAGAAATCCGATTGATTACCAGCATTACATTGACAAACAGGTGAAACCGCTTGCCGATTCTATCCTTGGATTTTATGGAAGCTCATTTGACGATCTGGTGCGGGGAGATAATCAAAAGAGTTTGTTTAGCTATTAAGGGGTATACACTAAAACAGAGTAAAACCGCGTTGTCATTAATAAACATCTATATTGGAAGCGCACAAACTTTAAATATCGCTCTGCGTTGACAACAAGCTATGAGACTGACGCTGGCAGAACCCAAGTATTTGAAGGAGAGTATCACCATTATTTCTGACTTGGTCAACGAAGCTTCATTAAAAATTACTCCGGAAGCTATCGAATTGGTTGCCATGGATCCTGCAAATGTGGCCATGGTTATTTTCAAGCTCTTATCAAGCGCATGTACGGAATATTCTGTTGGGGAAAAGGTGGAGATAGCAATTAATTTGAATAATTTTAAGCAGATTCTGAGAAGAGCAAAAGGAAACGACATCCTTTCTTTAGAGCTGGAAGACAACAAGCTGAAAGTGATTCTGAAAGGAACCAGTATACGAACCTTCTCGCTTCCGATTATTGATTTAGAACAGAAAGAACAGCGGGTTCCTGAGTTGAACTTTGGATCCATTATCAAAACCCATGCTTCGGTCTTTAACGAAGCGATTGAAGATGCAGATATTGTGGGAGAAAGCGTCAGCCTCCATGCAGAACAAGGAAAGTTAAGCGTCAGCGCAGAAGGAGACTTGACTAAAGCTCATATTGATATTCGCGACAGCGACACAACCAAGATTAACGTACATGGTGCAAGCCCGATCAAGGCAAAATATTCGCTTGAATACCTCAAGAAGATGATGAACGGAAGCAAGCTTGCTGATGAGGTGGTTATCCAATTCAATAAAGATTATCCCTTACGATTAGATTACAAAGCGATTGACAAAGTTGCTTTGAGCTTTATTCTTGCTCCCCGTGTGGAGAATGATTAATAGCACTGGACACTTCATTTTCTCAAAAATTGCTATGGCAACCGGAAGATTTCCGAATTGCAATCGTTCTGCAGGAGCATTTTACACCGGAACTCTTCCGAAATGTTGTCAAGGCCACTGGTCACTGGACAGATGTGCACGCCAGGTTTATATATCCCCACCCCAAAGATAGGTTATGGACAAAAATTATGCATTGGTAGTTTTTGAAGATAAGAAGATTAGAAGAACTTGGTTTAACGATGAATGGCACTTCTCGATAATTGATGTTGTGGGAGCACTTACCAATAGTGAAAACCCCCGAAATTATTGGAATATGCTTAAAGCACGTGAAGCTGAACAGGGCATCGAACTGTACACATTTTGTGTACGGTTGAAATTACTTGCAGAAGATGGTAAACAAAGAGAAACTGACTGCGCAAACACCAAAAACATGTTTCGTATTATTCAATCTATTCCCTCCCCGAAAGCAGAGCCATTTAAGCAATGGTTAGCACAAGTAGGCTATGATCGAGTACAAGAGATAGAAAATCCTGAATTAGCCCAAAAGCGCATGAAAGAACTCTATCGGGCAAAGGGGTATTCTGATGAATGGATTGAAAAACGAGTGCGGGGTATTGCCATACGAGATGAACTTACTGATGAATGGAAAAAACGCGATGTTGGAACTGAAAAAGAATATGCAATCTTGACAGCAGAAATTTCTAAAGCAACCTTTGGCATGACTCCGAGCGAATACAAAAAATTCAAAGGATTGGAAAAAGAAAACCTTAGGGACCATATGGATGATCTTGAGTTAATCTTTGGTATGCTTGGCGAAGCTTCAACCACAAAAATAGCAAGAGGAAAAGATGCGCAAGGTTTTTCTGAGAACAAGGATGCTGCACAAAAAGGAGGAACGATCGCAGGTGATGCAAGAGAAAAGCTTGAGCTTGCATCA
>Ga0066337_109_pt1 | contig 29886 bp, 25 predicted proteins | sample RifGroA2_FD_59261 | JGI IMG/M metagenome (GOLD analysis project Ga0066337, IMG submission 59261) | Archaeon GW2011_AR16 | reverse complement strand
TCAACCAAAACATAATACGTTTTTTCAATTTCATACCGCGGATGCATGATTTTATTTGCAAAGTCGCCGTCATTCGTCAGAATCAAAAGACCTTCAGTCATTTTATCCAGTCTTCCAACAGGAATCAGGCGTTCTTTGAAGTGCTCTTTGATAAAAGCACCAACGGTGTTCTTTTCATGCGGATCTTCGAGCGATGTCACCATACCTTTGGGCTTGCAGAACAGAAGATAGCGCTTTGTGAGACGATTTTTTGAAGAGAACAGGGGTTTTTCATCAACAAGAATTTTATCATCAGCACTTGCTTTATCTCCCAGCTTAATCGTCTTGCCATTGACGGTTACTTTGCCTTGTGCAATCAGTTCTTCTGCTTTTCTTCGAGAACACAAGCCTGCATTGGCCATGAGTTTTTGGATGCGTTGAGGTTCCATAGGTTCATGCAGAAGAGCATCGTTTATGAACTTTTCGCCAACAGCCACACCATCATCGCCTTCTCGATATGAAGCCTATTCTCAATAGGGCATAAAGATTTTTAATCTGCGCGCCTTTTCTTTTGCAAAGCTGGGATCAGTAAAGAACTCCATATTCACCCAGGTATCAGTGTACACAAAGTCAGCATCCTTGACTGCCTTTTTCAAATCAGTTTCGACAACAAGCAGGCCTTTTTTCTTAGCATCGATAAAATAACGATCAAGATGATAGTCTTGTGATAAAGGATCAACTTCTGGCGTGCACAGCACGACACGCATGCCTGCCTGGGTACAGGCAACAACAAGGGTGTTGCTGACATTATTTGCAATGCCCACATACGTTACGGTTGCACCTTTCAAAGTTCGCTTTTGCTCGGCAAGCTTTTCTTTCATCGTCAACAAATCTCCGAGCGACTGGCAGGGATGGAATTTCTCGCACAAGCCATTGATCACTGGAACACGAGAATTTTCTGCAATTTTAACAAGATCTGCATGTTTCAAGAGGCGCGCCATGATGATATCACTCATGTGCGAAATGACGCGTCCTTCATCTTCTAAACTCGCAATGCCGAGCTGGGTCGTTCTCCAGTCAAGAAAAATAGCATGGCCTCCGAGTTGTGTCATGCCTGCTTCAAACGAAAGCCGTGTTCGAGTTGAGTTCTTCTGAAAGATCATGGTTAAGGTTTTATTCTTGAGGCTGTTGCCATATTTTTGAGGATTCTTTTTGATCGTTTCAGCAAACTTGAGGATATCGAGAATTTCTTGAGCTGAGACGTCTAAGAGCGTTAAAATGTGGCGTGGCTGATGGCGGCCTGGCTGATTCTTGTGCAGGGTCTTTGGTTGGGCCTTGTGTTGATCCTTGTGTTTGTGGTGTGGAGCAAGCATTACTTTTTCCTCCGTAAGCATTCTTGAATAAACTGTATAAGATGGGCATGACCGATCTCTTGCAGTTTATAGGTAATACGAACAGCAGGCTTCTTGAGTTTTAATAATTTTCCAAGATTCATGGGCGTTCCGATCACAATCAGGTCAGCCGGAGCCCTGTTCAGGGTTTCTTGGAGCTCTTTCATTTGTTGAGCACTGTAGCCCATCGCAGGAACAAGATTTCCCAGTTTGGGATATTTTTTGTAGATTGCTTTGAGAGAACCCACTGCATGGGGCTTGGGGTTTACAACTTGAAGATGATATTTCTTTGCAGCAAGGGTCCCTGCGCCAAACGTCATGCCTCCGTGCGTCAAGGTAGGACCATCTTCAACAATCACTGCACGCTTTCCCTTGATTTTGTTGATGAGCTTGGGATCCTTAAGATCAATAGTGAGATCTGCTTTGATAATTTTTGCTTGAGGATTCAATTTTTTGACATTTGCTTCAAGCTGAACAACATTTTCTGGAGGAGCAGATCCTGTTTTGTTGATAATCACGATATCAGCCATCCGAATATTGATGGCACCTGGATAATACGTTTGTTCGTGGCCCAAGCGGTGAGGATCTGCAATGACGACGTGCACATCGGGTTTGTAAAAGGGGGTGTCATTATTTCCGCCGTCCCAAATAATAAGGTCAGCTTCTTGTTCAGCCTGCCTCAAAATTTTTTCATAATCCACACCTGCATAGATGGGAATACCTAAGTTGATGTATGCTTCGTATTCCTCACGCTCTTCAATGGTGCAATGATATTTAAGGAGATCTTGAGGTGTTGTCATGCGCTCGCAAATCTGCTTGGCAAGATCGCCGTATGGCATAGGGTGTCTAATGACAACAACTCGCCTGCCCTGCTGTTTGAGCGTGAATGCAATCTTTTGCGAGGTTGAACTTTTTCCACAGCCCGTTCTCACTGCGCAGACTGCAATCACCGGTTTTTTGGATTTCAGCATGGTTCGCTGAGGAGCAAGAAGAACAAAGGTTGCACCGCTTGCATTGACACGCGATGCTTTGTCCATCACGTCTTGATGTGAGAGATCGCTATACGAAAGAACAACTTTCTCAATCTGATGCTTTTTGATCAGAGATTCGAGCTGATCTTCGGAAAAAATAGGAATACCTTGAGGGTACAGTTTCCCTGCAAGAATTGCAGGATAAGGCCTGTTTGCTATTCCGGGAATCTGCGCTGCAGTAAAACACACGACTTTGTAGTAAGGATTATTGCGATAGACAACGTTAAAGTTATGGAAGTCCCTGCCAGCAGCACCCATGATGAGAACGCGTGTACGTTTCATTGTTTCATCCATGGGATGTTCCTGCCAAACAAAGTTTATAAAGATTATTAAAGAAAATTTATAAACAAAAAGAGAGAAGGAAGGGATAGGAAAGAAAAGAAGAATAAGGAGAGATGATGGGAAGAAAAAGAGGTAGTTTGACGTATGAAACTGATTGATCTTGTTCCTATACCTGTTCTCAACGCTATTGTGAGGTACAAACTGAGAGACAGCCATAATTTCTATAATTTTATGCTTGCCAATGATCCGGAAACCTTGGAGCACCTGGGAGAAAGAAAGGTCATTCAGACATTCCAGCGGGCTGCTGAACGGATTCCTGCATACAAAAAATTGATCAGTAAAGCCATCCAGCACGGTGCAGTGAAGGATATTGTTTCGTTGCAGCAGTTTAAAGCAGTAGTTCCAGTTATTGACAAAGCATCGTATATCCGAAAAGCAAACAAGATCAGCGACTTGTGTGTTGATGGAACACTTGACCAGGCAGATATGATTGTGCGAAGTTCGGGGTTTACAGGAGAACCAACAACGTGGATACGCTCCAAACAAGAAGAACAGCTCGCGACAACCATGGCAAGCTTTCAGTTTGATATTTTATTTGAAGGAAAAAGCAAAAAAACACTGGTTCTTGATTGTTTTGCATTAGGTTCCTGGGTAAGCGGAATGGACCTCTTTCGTGTCTTAAGCGGAAACTATACCATTACCACACCAGGACTGGACATTGAAGATGCGCTGGGAACCATCAAAACAATAGGAGAAAATTTCCAGCAGATCGTCCTTGCAGGAACACCCACGATGCTGATGGTATTGATAGAACAAGGAAAAAAAGTTCTTGACTGGAGAAAATATGAAGTAAAACTTCTTACCGGCGGAGAAGGATTCTCTGAGGGATGGAGAGAACAGGTCTACAAACTTCTCCGGCAAAAAAGAAAAAAAGGAAAACATGGGGCCTACTCAGTATTTGGAGCAAGCGACTTGGGAGTAACAGGAGTTTCTGAAACCGATTTTTCTATAGAGATTAGAAAGTATGCAGAGAAGAACAAACGCTTCTGCAAAGAAGTATTTGGAACAAGCGATCCTCCCATGTTATTTCAGTATGACCCCACAACCTATTTTGTAGAAACCAATGACCAAGGAGAGATGATCTTCACGACCTGCAGAGAAGAAGCCCTCATGCCCCTGATTCGCTACAATATTCATGATTTGGGAGGCATCATAAGCCACAATGACATGGGCCAATTCATACGCCGATATCATGCAGGTTTGGATATTGAACTGCCCCTCCCCTTTCTGTATGTAAAAGGAAGAAGCGATGGCGGCATTCAGTTCTGTGCAAGCGAGATTTCACCGTTGATGATCCAAAACCTGGCGTACCATAATCCGTATCTCAAAAACAACCTTACGGGTCATTTCAAGATGTTTGTTGATGATGGACCGAACAAACAACCCCGGTGCAATTTTCATTTCCAATTTAAGAAAGGAAAAAATAAAAACAATGCGAAGCTCCAAGAACAGGATGTGTCGGTGATTATTGAAGATACACTCTATACATTAAATGAAGATTTCCGATCCAATATTAAAATGCTCAGAAAACATCGCAAAGGGAAAACACTGTTTCAGGTCCGGTTGTTTACGTTTGAGAAGTACCCTTACCAAGATGATGAGCTCAAAGCGCATTACACCCTCAAGAAATAACGAAAACGTGCAGTTGATGAATGCAGAGGCAATAGGATGAAACGATGGATAATTTTTTTGGCAGTTCTTGTTTTGGTATATCTGTATTGGAGATTCTACTGGTTTTTCCGAGACCCTGACAGAAAAATACCTCCGGGAAAAAATATAGTGAGCCCTGCTGACGGGAAAGTAGTCTATGTAAACAAGATCAAAAAAGGGGTGGTGCCGATTGCAATCAAGCGGGATAAAAAGATTCGACTCGATGAGATTGCAGGAGAACATATCCACAAAGCGCCAGGAAAGGTATTGTACCATGTTGGCATCTTTATGACTCCGTTTAATGTGCATGTCAATCGAACACCCATTGCCGGCATTGTACAGCACATGGTCTATCACCGCTCCAACAGAAATCTACCCATGACAAAAACGTGGATACGCGTTGCGTTGAATATAAAACCCTACATCAAAGGAAGTAGATATGTTCTCAGGAATGAAAGGAACACCACGCTTTTTGCAGGAGATTTACCAGTGTATGTCGTGCAGATTGCAGATATGTACGTCAAAAAGATTGTCAGTTTTATCTGCAAGCATCAAGAAGTGGAGAAAGGACAGCGCATGGGTCTGATTAGGATGGGATCTCAGGTAGATGTGATCTTTCCTGAGCAGACCAGAACAGGGGGAAAAGTGAAGATTGCAGTGAAGGCGGGGCAAAACATTCGGGCAGGGGAGACGATTATTGCAAGGTATTAAAGGGGACAGAAAAATGACAATGAGAAGCGTGCACAACTAAAAGTGTTGCTCAAACAAACGATAGGTTTTATACACTTTTCCTCCGAAACGCTCTGCCAATTTCTGAGAAGCAAGATTGTCTTCAAGCACCCAGGAATATTCCAGTTCTTTGTATCCTTTGCGATGAAGCGTTTCAATAAGCTGACGCATCAGCGCTGAACCGATTCCACACCCTGCACGGGAGGGAAGGATGCAGATCAATGAGAGGCGTGCTTCACGGATAGCAGGGGAACATAAGGCAAATAACAGTTTCTGCCACCACCCCAGTTTTCCTCCAAAATACTTTGTAATCTTGTTGAAGTTGGGATATGCGACAACAAAACCAACGGGAAGGTGCTTTTTCTTGACAATTTTCTCGGCGAACAAGACCATGCTGGGATCAACAAGATCAAGAAGATCGATGGTTTCATCAAGAAAGACAGCGCGGGAAACCGGAGCAAACTGGTAATGATGCATGGCGCCCATGGCTTCGTTGAAGATCGTTCGAATAATCTCAGCTTCTGTTTTTACTGATTTTTTATTAGCCATACGCAGAATGAAGTCAAGATGTTGGTCATGTTCACTGTGTGATTGACTAGGGGGAGAATGTTGTGCAATCTGTTTTACAGCTTTTTGCACATTAATGGTGTACGCATACAGATCCTTTGCTTTTTTGAAGCCCAAGGTCTTCATCAGATCAGGATAATAAGGGAATGAATAGGGGATATTTGGTTTCGGAGACGAAGCAAAGTTGTTCATAAGAAATCCACATTCGTGATCGATAGAACCATTGAGAGGCCCCAGGATATGGCGAATGCCTTGCTTGTGCAGCCAGTGTTTGACCGCATCCATAAGGAGTAATGCAACAAAAGGATTGTTTTTGCACTCAAAAAAACCAAAGTGCCCTGTTTTTTTGTTGGAAAAAGAAAGATAACGCTGGTTAACAAAACCAGCTATTCTACCAACTACTTGGCGTTTATCATTGTATGCAAGATAGAGCACTTTTTCAGCGTGCCTCCAGAAGGGATTTGCTGAAAAAAAGAAGCGTTCCTGCTCGTTGATCAAGGGAGGAACCCAAGCTGTTCCTTTGTAGAGCTTGAACGGAAACAGAAGAAAAGCCTGGAGCTGTTCAGGGTTAAGCACCTCTTCTAAGACAAGGTTGCTTGCGAGATTTTTGATCATGCGACCTACCTGGGAAAGCAGGTTTAAAAAGATTTGTCAGCTCACCCATTTAAAGTATATTTTAGAAGATATATTTTCGAGTATCATAATGCTTAAATAGATTCTTGTACTCCTTTAAAAACTCGCAGGGGGTTTGAGGATACGTTAAGATACGTTACCAACTAAGAAGGAACATACGATGAAAAACCCAACCCTTAAACTTCTGGATCCCAACAGAATTACCGTCCCCTTCGCAGGAGTGACGCCTGAAGTGGGAGTAACCAGCATTTTTCCCAATCTTGCTTCTATCATAGAGTATTGGAGACTCCAGGCAACCATCCAGGGAGAAAATATTGAAGCTGTAATGACAGAATTCTATGGCCCTTTTCTTGAACATCGTGAAACCTTAGAAGGGGCATCAGGATTCATGCCTTGGCGTGACCAAGGAACAGGAGTTCCTTATATGGATCATTTTGTTCTTGCCACAGTCAAAAGATTTGGATACCAAGGGATGGTTGAGGCAGCATTGCAAGTTCCCGAATTGCCGAAAGATGGAGACAAGTTTATTGCACGAGCCTTCCCTGACCGCTGGACTGCATTAAGACAAAGCCCAAAAGTAGTAAGAAAACGAAATGGCATCCTGCACATGCTGCCACCGGAAAAAGTAGAGGTAGGAGACGAACCGACATTAAATCAAAATTGGCTCAGCCAATCCTCCAATCTGTTTTTAGGAAGAGGGGCAGTGCTTCCCATTCAGTATGTAAACCTTTTCACAGGAGAGCGTGTTGAGAGCGACCAGTTCGCATCAAGGTATACCGCAGGTGCGTTTTTAGGAATTGATAGAATGATACTGCTGAGAGACCAGCTTCACCAATATAAGACAAGAAGGAGCTGGGCGCAACCTGATGTAACTGACAAAGAACTTGCACGCTTTGCCATGGTGTGGAGCCAGCACATCTTCCAGGGAACACCTGAACAATTTGCGGATATGCACAACAAGGCATTTGGAACTCGGGTTCATTTTGAACGAAAAGAAGATGGAGTGTATTATAATGGACAGCGAGTTGGAGAGTATGTTGATCCATCAAGTGTTAAACGTAATGCACACACTGTCGCCAGATTGTTGCGAGAAAGACCGTACCGAGAGGGAGAAACAAGGCAAGAAAGTCTTGATCGAAGATTAGAACCAGTTGGTTTAGAATATGAGGTACAGGTTAGGCCAGTTCACCCCAAAAAATCTCCTGTTCACCCTGTTCATTTTAATGAATCAGTTGTTGTTGACGGAATTTGCCTCGTACGCGCAGGCGACATCCTCGGTGCTAACCATGATGTTGCGTATGTGGACATTCCAAAAATACCGACTGCAAAAACAGTAGGAGAAAGAGTGCGCGGTGTCCTACACTATTTCCAAATCCGTGCAGGTTTCGGTGATTTAGTGCAAGTCGAAGAAGCAGAACGAGCTTATTCAGCACGACAAACTGAAATTGCCGTTGCACAGAGGAAGAGAGCTGAGGGCGCTTTAAAAGAGTTGCAACAAGCACATGATGAACTGAAAGAAACGTATGGAAAACTTGAACAAGCGTTGGCTGAACTCGAACAATTCTTCTACGCACAAGATCATGAGGTGCAGGGAGAGACAAGACTGGCTTACAACGCCATTGATCGGGCGCATCAACACGCAAAGAGTGTGGATGAAATTGTAAGATCAACAACAGAGACTCTTGAGGGGGCTATTAGTGGCCTTATTGGGGAAGTGGAGAGTCTGGTTGCCCGTGAAAAACTAAGCGCCATGATAGATCCTTTTGTAATAGCATATGAAAGACTCAAAAAGATGGTTGAAACTGACAGACAACCACAAGAGATTACAGAAGAAACTGCAAGAGCCATGCGTAGAATTGATTACATGGGCAGATTTTTAGAGAATATCAAGTTTTATTCCAAAGTGAATATCGATGATCTTGCTTCGGATGGAACGGTCCGTGACTTTGCCCAAGCACTTGAAGATGAAGTAAAAAGTTATAATGCGGATATTCAAGCGAATAACAGGGGAGTCGACGAAGAGTTTAGGAAATCTGAAGTTGCATTGCATATTCAAACAGAGTATGAAGAGGGAGTATATGTTCCTGGTCTGGGTGCAAGAATGATTGTGTATAACCTTGTACGCAACTCAATGGAAGAAGGAGCAACAAGAATAGACTTAACCGTGCGACGCCAAGAAGACCAAGAAAAGAGCGTGCAAGTTGCATATAGGGATTACACGACAAAGCCTATGAACGAAGCAATAGCAAGAGCGTATGAACGAGGAGAAGCATCACATGGACAAGGAAGCCATCTCGGGTTAGGAAACAAAATTGTTCGTAAGGTTCTGGAAGCTTCAAGAGCAGAGTTGCAGATTAGACCAGAACAAGATGGAACAACATTTATATTTACTTTTGGGGCATAAGTCAGGGTATAAGGAAAAAAGAAAAACAAGGATGTGAATGTATGGCAGGATCAGAAGATGATGCAGTAAGCCGATTTCAACGCAGAAGAGAAGGAGAAATGCCGCAAAGTTCGGGGCAACCGTTACAAACACGTGCAGAACCACCATCAGAGTTTGACTACGGTTTAAGGAGACTTCTTAAGTTATACGAACTTGAAGTTACTGACGCAAGAATCGCACTTGCTGATGATATGGATGATCAAATTACTGAAGCAGGAACAACCTTAAGACCTCTTAACATTCCCTTTGTCCCTATTCGACTTCAAGGACAAGGAGCAAGATTAGAACAGGTTGTTGCTGAAGCACGCAGACATCATGCGCTGGTACTTTTGATTGATCATAATTTTAGTGGAGGAAATGGAGTTCAATATGCTAAAGATATTTTTAGGGATTGCGAAGGGTGTGAACCAGAACTCTACCTCCGTCCCGTTGTCTATTCAGTAGTTGACCAAGCGACAAAAAATCCTGAATTACAACGATTGTTTCCTCACCTTGACTTTATTTCTAAAAGAGATGATCCTGAAAAGATTCGGGTCGCTGTTCAACGAGCGTATGTTGATGCGGTCCTCTGGCGTGATCAGCTAAAACAAGCAAGTAATCTGAGAAAAGCCTATGTATTCTTACGGGACGATAATGTGCGCCTGAAAGCAGAGCTCGAAAAAGCTGGCATTAGTATGGGAGAAGTACGGAGGTACACTGCCGAAGAACTTGACCTAACACAAAGACCTGCACCTTCTGCTCCGAGCGAATACAGAACTCCACAATTAGCTGAAGAACTTATGAATCACCTTGTGGGTAATGTTATTTATCTTGATGATACGAGAGCGAGACCCTTGGCAAAAAGCAGAATGACTGCATCATGGTCTGAAGAATTGAGATTAGTTGATGTCCATCCTGCCTATCGTTTGTTTGAAGGAAACAACCCAACAAGAGATATCAGTAGACCCTTCGCAGGGTTCTTGAATGATCTAGAAACACAAGTAGAGAACCATGCAAGAGAACAAGCTGTAAGGAATCGTAAACAAAGGCCACGAATTGAAACACCAACCGTTCGACAATATAGCTTACACTTTGCATCAGGAGATACGAGTGAAAGTGTATTTAAGAGGGGTAAGGAAACTGATCTTGATTTGACACTGACATTGACGGTTCCCTCTGAGGTGTATGCTACCCATACAACGGTTGAGATGGGATTTTTACGATTCTTTGAGTACCTCTCCCATGTTCTTAATGGCCAAGCAAAAGCAAGAAGCTATGCTGGACAAGGAGAAGCAACAGGGTATACCGCCATAGAAATTCAAGCACGATTCCCTGGGGTTTACGAACCAACAACACAGGTAGAAGTTGTACAGACAGCATTGCCCCGAACAACAGCAACGAACCAAAGAGACGTCTTGGGAAGGGTGAGTCTGAGAAGAGTTCCTGTTACAAGTTACATTGCACCGCCGCCGAGAACAGAAGAAGCCAGATAACTCTATCGTTAACGATTACCTCGGACTCTTCGGCTCCCAGCCGTAGAGTTTTGGCCAGAGTTTTCCGTGCTCTTTCTTGTGAAAGTAATAGCTGATGAAGATTCCAAGAAAGAAACAAAACAAGATAATCTTCCATTTCCCATACCGAGAACCAAGCAGATAACCAAATAGGAAGCCCATGCCAATCACATACACCGGAAAACTTGTTCTTTTAAAAAAAATCACACGCCCAGCCATAATGCCGAACAAGAAGATAATCACATAGCTCATAAATGCACTTCCCATAAAGATCGAAAGAATAAAACCAATGACCAGGAGAATAAATGCAACAACCTCAACCCAGGTTGTTAACAAGTTCAATCCTTTTTTGTTGGGGAATAAAGATAAACGCAGGGACATAGGATCACCAGTTTACATCACAGCTTTGTCATCCACACATACGCAAACCAAACTGCAATCGCTGCAAGCAACGAAATAATGAGTGCAGGAAAGATATTCAAAAAATAGAGGGTTATTGCAAGCACGAAAATAAGGGTTCCACAAAAAGCATACCACAGGCGTGTTGCAAACAAGACGTGGCTTCCGTCAAGGGGTGGAATCGGCAACATTGTAAAGATCGCAAACCAGATGTTGATGTTCATTGCTTTTTCCAGGATCAGATTCCCGGGGAAATAGACCAAGAGCCATTTGAAGACCATGGCTAAAAGCAGATTCGAGAGCGGGCCAAAAAAGGCGATGACGCCGATAGGGAAATAGTTGAGACCATAACGGAATGCTCCAATACGATGGCCCGGCATGTGGTAGAATAACAAACCACCAGGCAACAAGAGCCAGAGCTTGCCGTTGGAAACAATGATTAAGACGAGGCCGATAAGAAGGCCATAGAGCCACATGCGGTATTCAACTTTGTAACCAAGGGTTAAGCCGGTAATCCTCTGCGCACTGATGCGGAAGAGCACAGCAAGCGTAACAATGAGGATGGCATTGAAGAGGTTGCGCAAGCCATGATACAGATTGAAGGTTTCGGTACCCCAGTCATCAAAAGAAACAATGAATGCGATAATGAGAATGCCGAAGATCAAGCCTCTGAGTTCTTCAGCGCTGAACTTGAAGTAGCGTTGGAGGTTATAGGTAATAGACCAGGGGCGTTGATACATACCTCCTTCTTTTGAGAATACGATTTATATAGTTTCTGCATGATCCGGCTCTGTAGAAAAAGTTTGCTGTGAGGCCAGCGCTGCCAAGCGTAGTTCTCCTTATAACTCACCTTGCCGTACTACTTGTAAGCGGCTTCAGAATATCACACCGTACGGAGCGCAGCGCTGGCCCTGCACTTTTCAAGACTTTCTACAGAGCCGCATGATCCTGACGTGCGATCTTGATCCATAACGCCACTCCTTAATCACACCAATATTTCTTGACCAATACAAGCATCTCTTCTTCGTGCCCGGCACCCACCACAGCAAGAATGGTTTTATCAGGATTCTTTATCGCGAGCTTTGCTAAACGCCTGGCCATCAAATCGTTCCGCTCTTCGATTAAAACGCGGTAGACATTCGGATAACGCTCCTTGACACGGCCAATGAGTTTCTTAATCAGTGTTTGCGAAGGAACCTTGCGGAGATCAAACGAACCTAAATCAGCAAGAGCAGGATCTTTTCCTCCTGAAAGAACACCACGAAGCACATCCATGCAGAATCGTCCTTTCTCTTTCCACGTTAAAGCTTGAGAAAATCGGGATAATGTAATTTCAATATCCTGATCAAGGAGGTAGATTTCACAGCCCACTGCACGGGCAGTACGCACAGCAGCAAGCATGTCAGCTCCAGGCACCACACCAACCTTACTTCCTAATTTTCGTTGCACAAACTGGCCAATCAAGGCAAACAAAAAGCCTTTCACACCGACGCGAAAAAGCAGAGCAAAGTTGATGCCCGGACGTTGTTTGCTGAGCAAGGCATGAAGCCGTTTTCGATCTAATTCAACAGCAACGATATCGGGTTTTTGTGTTTGAATGAGATAGGTAACCTGGTTGATGCTTTCCTGTGCAATGTGCGAGGTTCCGATAAGGGTAATATGTTTGTACTTCATATCACAAAGAACTGAAAACCTCTTTATAAAGATGCTGGGTGAGGACATTCAGAGAGTTCCTTCTCGAGTACAGAAATATTTATATAAACTGAGGTGTAAAAAGGCCTTAAAAGCGGATTATCATTGAATAAATGTTGAATGAACAAGGAAGATCAGAAAAGAGGCAGGGAGTGAGACTATGTTAAAGCTCATGAAATTATCTGAAACTTATAATATGAAAGTTTTTACCGATACCGGAGAATATTTTGGTGATATTGAGGAAAGCATTCTGACGAAAACAAAACTGTTTGGCTGGCGCGTACGCGCAACCAAAAATTCATTCTTGAGCAAAGTCTTAGGATCTGCAAAAGGAGTGATTGTTCCTCATCAGCTTGTGAAAAGCATAGGTGATATTATGATCATCTCCCGAGCAGCAGTGCCAAGCTATAATCCTGACGAAGAAGGAGGAGCACCCAAGAAAGAAGGTGCAATGATGAAGGGATTCTAAATAGTTTTATGCTGACAGATTTTTTCTTTTATTAGTCTTTCATTTTTAATCTCTTCTATACGGCCTATAATAAGGACTCAAACGATCATCGCCTGCACCTGGCAGTCTCAGAATATCGACTGCAGTTGCAATCGAATCACGATAGCCATAGTCAAGATAGACATTCAAAATCGTTTGATACGCTTCTCGTTGCTGTATGGTTCGCAAGTCCAGTGTACAGAATGAAAATCCATTGCCATTAGTTAATCGTACAATATCCGGCTTGCATTCAAGGGGTGTATCTGAAATAAAAGCATGAATTTCAACCTTGTCAATCTCATCGCGCTTCAAATCAGCATGACAGCGTTCGATCGGAGAACGTCCTTGTGCACTTTCAATCACGGTTCCTGTTCCCACATTTGCAATATTGATTTTAAACTGCGCCCGATCGCGGGCAACTTCAGGTTCAATGCTGGAGACGGCGACAGGAGCGCCTTGCGATCCCAAACTCATCGGCGTAACGATGCAGACTTTGTCTTCAGGATCTACACTTAAAGGATCGGGATCAATGCAGACGGTAGGGGAAGCTTCAGTGCGGTACTTGTAGCAGGCAGTTGCCTTGAACACTTGTCGAAAGATATCAACATTCGGGGGCATGCTGACTGCAGGATCCTTATATTCTTTGACGTCGGTAATCTCACCCATTGGATTAAACTCATCCTTGCCTTCTGCAGTAAAGGTGGTAGAAAGGGGATTTTCTGCTGCTTCTAAACGAACATACTCACGATCATACCCGCTGATATACAAACGCCCATCAGTAATATCATACGCTCCTTTGTTTGCGTATTCCAAAATCATCGTAAGCGGATCTCCCTCATATAGACGTTGAGGCGGATTGCCCTGCAGAAAATGCATCTGGACCCCTTGGCTTCCTACGTGAAAATTATACGGCTGTGCCTGCGATCGTGATCTTCGCAAACGGCCTCCGCCTGCACAGCTGGCAACGAGCAAGAGCACTAGAACAAGCAGAACTACAAAGATCACTCCTCTTTTTTTCATTTTCATGGTCTTAGATACGTTGATGGTGCTTTCGTTTTTTAAATATTCCGACAGAATGGGGGTGTGCATGATTAACGTTGTATCCTTTCTATGAACACGGGTCGTGAAAGAGAAAAGGTATATCCATAGTTCAGAATTACGGTAAGGGTGGTTTCATAGGCATCAATGGAAGCATCAAGCAGGCCAGGCTTGAGATTGCATCGCAAGACTGCTTTGGTATCTCGGAAGAGGATGGTTTCAGAAGAACATTCAATCTCTCCACGCTTCAAACTAAAATCTGAAAAATGCACATCCTCAACATGTGCAACATTCCAATCTTGAAGCTGAGAGCCAAAGGATGAGCAGGCCTTGTCAATGCTCTGTTTGTTGAGAATTAATCCATTCCCTTTGTTTTGGAATTCAAAAATAAATTGAGGAACAACCGACTTTTCTTGGGGAAGCATTTTAGTATCCAGCTTGGTAAGCGCAACAGGACTGCCTTGTCCCTGTGTGAGCGTTTGGGATTTGGGCTGGCAGACCTTCTGGAGGGGTTTGGTTTGATAGATATCAGGATCAATGCAGACACGCGCTGTTGCTTCAGTTTTGTACGTGTAGCATGCTGTGAGGCCGATCGATGAAGTATGTTGCAAGGATTGCACATCCAAGGGTTTTGCCCGCACGGTAAAAGGCAGGAGTTCCTGCTGGCCATAGGGATTATATTCTGATCTTCCCTGCAGGATGAAAGAAAGGGTTTTTCCGCTTCCACCCAATGGTTCAAACGGCAGTTCTTCTAATTCCCAAGCAACAAGACCCATGTAATCGTCTTCTAAACCTAATGCAAGGTAACCTTGTTCAATATCAGCTGCACCTTGATTTGCAAGTTTTACAACAATAGGAAATGCAGAGTCATAGGGTTGAAATCCAGGCAATGCAGTTTCTGAAGCAAAAACAGAAGGAGGAATCACAGCAAAGGACATCTGCAAACTATTGAAGCCCGTATGAATCGGTGTGAGTTTGCCTCCTCTGCCCCCGCCCAGGAGCGTTGAACAGGAGAGAGTGAGAAAGAGGACTGAGACAAGTAAAAAGAACAATACGGGTTTATGGATGGTGTTGGTGGGGTGCATGGATATTCCTTTGATGAAGGACTATTTTAATTTAGTCTACGAAACCGGTTCAGGAGGGTAAAGTATTTGATGTGCATAATTTGCATAATTCATAATGTGCTCAACATAGGGCCCGAGCCCTGCAATCTTCTTCCGGAGGTTCTCATTATTGTTTTTGGTGAAGTATTCGCTGCTATATGTCGATGAGGAGCGCTGGAAGAGTTCAGGTGTCATTTTGGCATAGACCTGCGACCAGGTAGGATTATCCACACCTTCCTGTTTTGCAGCTTCAACCGCAAGCCGCACAGGAGCTGAGCCTGCATTATAAGAAGCAATAGCAAATTCATTGCGCGCAGCATAGTCGCTGAAACGCTTGAAGTTCGATGCATGCAACCGCGCAAGAGCTTTGATCGAGTTTTCAGGATTAAACCTGCTGTCATAGTTGGGATCACCAGGATCTGCTGAACAGGTATAACCGCCGGTTGCACACCACAAACTATTTCCGCAGGATCTTCGTTCTTGTTCACAGATATAACTTTCAGTGTCTACCTTGACACAGCAGGGTCGCAATCTTGGAAAAAGGTCAGGATATCCTTTTGCAGTTCCTCCGCAAAACTGGCCAAGACCGATGCACGCAGTAGGAGATACGGCAAGTTCTCGAATCGCACGAGGAACTCCTGGTTCGCTGGGCTGGTAGGCCTCATCAACAGCTTCAGGCGTTGTTACAACCGGAGGTTGCGCAAAGGGTCCTCGAAATTCAGGAACCCTCTTTCTACTTACTGCCATGGTTTTCCGCAACATATAATCATAGATTGTCGTGACTTTGAAATAGTGTGTAGCAAGCGGAGTGACGCCGAGCAATGCATCAGGACTGGTTACTTTTACTTTACAGGTAAGCGTCACAAACTTGTCAATAGCAAAGAGACGATCAAGACCTCGTTTCGTAACACGAAGCATGTCATCACGTTCAGAAGCCTTACCAACACGATACACGATCTGGCTGGTGTCCTGAGGATCACATAGTGATGAGGCTTCTTGTGCATCTCCGAGGTTGCGGCAATCAATTTCTTCAGGAACAAAATCACACGTGTTGGTATCAAATGCTGCTCCGGGTGGAAGCTTGATGAATAATTGGTTAACTTTCAGAATTTCTCCTTCCCAACGGTTGCTCAAAGTTAATCCAAATCGAAAGTTCGTTTCTTGATCAACAGGAACTAAGGCGCCAAATTCACTTTCCGTTGTTTTCATACCGATATGCGCCGGCCCATTCGTGAAGATGGCAATCGGTTGTTTTTCAAAGATCCCGTACTGTCGGAGAGGATCAATGCCTTGGCGATGCAGGGAGCGCATGGTATTTTTTTCCATAAAGTAGGCTTTCATGTAGGAATCCGTACGAAATAAAAAGCTTGCATTCGTGAGTCCTTTCACAAATTGTTCGCCGACAACAGGAGAATAACAGCTTAAGCTGATGTTGACTTCTTTATCAGAATCCAAAGTCCTTGCACGCACCGTACCCCAAACTGTAACAGCTTCATCTTCATAGAATGACGGAGCAGCAGATTTAAGATTTTCAATATACACACCCAGAGGCTGGTCTTTGTTCTGTTCAACTTGACCAATGTAATAATCTCCTGCTGCTTCTTTGACCTGCATATAAAAAAGCTCTTCGATTTTGTCAGGAATCACCGCAATGCTTTGCCGTGCACGAGTAATCAGTGCTTTGGTGCTTTCAGTAGCAACTTCGAAACTGTTGTAGGAAGTTGGAGGAGCACTTGTACCTGGCAAACCGGGAATCCCTGCTGTGCCTTCTGGCCCTGCACCTCCCGCAGGGATACCATACATTGATGCAAGTTTGGTAACATCAACTCCTGATTTTTCAGCAGCTGATAAAACAAAACCAGGGATATAGAGTATCGCAAGTATAAAATAAAAGAGGAAAGCTAAGGAATCCGCCCATCCTTTCTTGTGAGGTATTGCAAGGAAGTAAAAGAGCCAGAGAGGAAAAAAGATCATAAAAATACCAACGGCATCTGAAATACTTGAAGGGTTAATAACACCTATTTTTGCCAAGAGAGGGAACACGAAGTTGTGAAGGATGAACGGCAAGAGAATGGTTATTCCAGCGATCGTGAAGGCATGTGCTCGTGTTCGCTGATCGACGTTGTAGAGACCTAAAACAAACCACACAATGATCGCAAAGGTAACATGGAGTGTAATACGCATCCCACCAAACTGATAGTTGGTTGCAGCATCAAAAAAATGAAAAATAAGAAAGAGCAAAAAGAGTAAGCCTAAACTCGGAGGCTGGCTCATGCTTCGCTCAACAGCTGATGCCATACGTTGTGCTGACTCAGCTTCGCGCTCTTGTATGCGAGTTTGACGTGAAGCCTGGTGTTTTGCAAATTTTTCAGAAACCCAGTCTTTTGCTGCTCCACCCTTCTCCCCTGTCCATTTTCCTGCAGAAAGAAATGTAGGAATATTGCGTTGGGCCCAGGTTTTGTCTTCGGGCTTCAAGAGGTTAATCTTAGAAATACCTTTCTTGTTTGAAAAAAGTTTGCTGGGAAATAAGGATAGTATCATGGGAACACAGGAGCAAGGATGATGGAAGTGAATGTGAAGATATTATTACATTAATATTATTACGTTAATACGACGCGCAAGTTCACGATGTCCATGGTTGTTCGTGGTTTGAGTTGAATGACATTGGTTCCGTCGCGAACGAGTTCACTGATCAGGTAAGCCAATGCTTTTTCTCGCGTGTTGATGCTGATCGGATGACCGTTCAAAAACAGATCAGCACGTTTGGTTTCAATATCATCAGGGAATTCAATTTCCAAGACAGCTTCTGCATTGCGCTGCATGGCAACGATCTCTTCAGGAGTGACTTCAAAGTAATAGGTGGGGAAGGTTAATTCACGAAGCTTGGATTTGACGACGATGTTGTCAATCAGATAAGAACCTCGCTGAGTCTTGAACGAAAGTACATTTTCTCCGCCGATAATATATGTTCCTGCGATTTCAAGCGGTCTTGGCACACCGCAGTCAGGAACACCCGAGAAGATGTTGTGGTCATTAATCGCAACATCTAAAATCCCAACTTGTTCTTGGACGCAGTCAGGCAGGAATTTGACAAACACACGATCTAGATTATCCCGCTCTGTAGAAGTAACCGTAAACGAGGTCTTAGATTGCTGGGTGGTGACATCCGTCACTTTTCCTGTAACTTGAAGGTCGCTCAGTTCGTATTCATTCGTACCCCAAAACTTTGCACCGACGCTGGATGTTGCAAATCCGAGTTCATTCTTTTGCTGCAAGAGATCTTTCGGAAGCGTGATAGGGGGTGCATTCAGCGTTGTAATTTCGCTGTCAAAGACTTGATTCCCGTTCAGGAGGATGCGTAATCGACCTTGATGCTTGCGAACATTAAAAGAGAGCATGACGTCGCTGGCATATTGAAGATTATCAATACTAAATGACATATTAGCGCTGCTTTCATCCAGCCAAGCACTCTTGACATACAGGGAATGGAGCGTACGCAAGATAACAGCGTTGGTTGAACTAAACAAGTTCACTGCAGGCAAGGTATGCTCAATTTCACGCTGAGAAACATAATCAAGCCTCCCAGGAGATTCAACAAGCAATTCACGTTCTCCATACGCAAGACCACGTTCAAGGTCTTCTTCTTGCAGAAGCTCTTGTCGCGTTGCAGGAGGCAAAAAGAGGATATAGACTATAATCAAGGCAAAAATGAGAAGGACTAAGACTGCAGCACCCGTGCCTGAGACTTGACCCTTCAGCTGATGGCGAGTCTGATTCGTGACCGAATGCGTAATCTGACCTCTTTTTATAATGGAAAACACCTCTCCACCCATTCTTTACGGATAACTTTTTAAATATTTTTCTATTTAAAGGTATTTATGAAGGTAATACATTCAGATTTGAAAAAAGGGACTGTAAAGGTCAAAGTGGAAGATACCGACGATTTATGGTACTTAAGTACAGTTCTTGATGCAGGCGACCTGGCCAAAGGAACAACAATCAGAAAGATCAAGTTAGGAGAAAGCACGGACAGAAAGGTTGAGATCGTGAAGAAAACCGTTTTTCTTGAGATTAAGATTGAACGCGTTGAGTTTGAGATCGGATCAAAAACCCTCCGACTTTCCGGAATCATCACGCAAGGACCTGATGATATTGCCAAAGGAAGCCACCATACGATTGTTGTAGAAGAACATAGCGAGATTACGATTCAAAAGCAGTGGATGCAGTTTCAGCTGGATAAGCTCAAGGAAGCCTGCGAAGAGAAGAAACCCGATGTGCTCATGGTTGTTCATGATCGAGAAGAAGCATATTTCGCGATTTTGAGAAGATATGGCTACACGTTGCTCACGAAGATTGCAGGGAATGTAACCAAAAAAGCAGAAGTGAGTATGAACACCACAAATTTCTACAAAGAAATTATTGCACTGATGCATGACTATGACGAGCGTTATAAGCCATCGACTATTATCGTAGCCAGCCCTTCGTTCTGGAAGGAAGATCTCATGAAAAATCTGGAAGACGACAAACTGAGAAAGAAGATCGTGCTTGCAACCTGTTCCAGCACGGATGAAACAGCTATTGCTGAGGTGCTCAAACGGCAGGAAATGAAACACGTTCTCAAACAGCAGAAGATTGCACAAGAGATCAGTGTGGTGGAAGAGCTGATGGTTGAAATTGCAAAGGAAAGTTTAGGAGTGTATGGATACCAAGAGGTTGAAGAGCGCGTGATGGCAGGGGCTGTTGCAAAACTGCTGGTAACGGATGGGTTTATTCAGAGAACAAAAGAAGCAGGAAAATACCAGGAGATTGACAACCTCATGAAGATGGTGGATCAGGCAAAGGGAAGTATTATGATTATTAGTTCGGATCATGAAGGTGGGAAGAAGCTGGATGGATTGGGGGGGATAGCTGGAATTGTAAGATATAAGCTTAAATATTAGTATACCTCAAATCAATACCAAAATGAAATCAAAAATGAAAAAGATTGCCCTCGGGTTGCTCATTTTTTTCCTCTTTATTACAGCAGGAGGGATCGTTTACATTCTTTACTTTTCTGGACAAAAAATGATTAATACGTCCATTCCGGACGGATTCCTCTACACTGAACCTTCAGAGATTATTCCTGAACAGTACGAAGTGTTCCCAGAATCAGTACAAAAATCGCAGGACGCAAGCAAACCCAGTGATGTTGATGCTCTTCAAGGCAATGAGTGGGTGTGGGGAACAAAGAGCGAAGCCCCAATCTATGAATACTGCAGAAATATGAAAACACAAGAATACCTCCCTGCAGAAGTTGTGCAATATTTTGAGTTGGAACCAGGATGGGGGCAATTTGGAGGCTGGCATGTCCGGTTTGCAAGAGTTTGTCCGACTGAATATTGGATTATTGATTTACATCACGCTAAGGGAAACCATGTCTACGGACCCTTTGAAAGAAAGAATGTATAAAGCACTTAGTTAAAACACTTAGCATCTTTTCCCAACGAGTTTCATGGTCTCCCTCGCCATCATCAAGGCCTCATTCGTTGGTATCACACACACTTTAACCTTGCTTTCTGGCGTGCTGATCACGCGTGCGTTCTGTGCATTCTTCTTGCCGTCAATCTTGATTCCCAAATAACCAAATTGCTTCATGACTTCTTGACGCACCCAAGCACAATGCTCGCCAACTCCTGCGGTAAAGACAATCACATCAACACCATTCAGGGAAGCAATATATGCACCCAAATATTTCACAATCCGATAGACATACACGTCCAGTGCATTGCGCACTGCTTTCTGATCTTTCCTGCTGATCAACTCACGCATATCATTGGTTCCTGCAAGACCCTTGAGTCCGCATTGATTGTTAAGAAGATCGTACACTGCAGGTTCTCTAAATCCTTTTTCGATTAACAGACAAACAAGAGCAGGATCAAGGTCTCCAGATCGCGTTCCCATCACTAAACCTTCAAGCGGAGTAAATCCCATGGAAGTATCCACACTCTTTCCATGGTCAATAGCAGCAAGCGAAGCTCCATTTCCTAAATGACACGTCACCATTTTGACAGAAGAAAATGATTTCTTCAACAGCTTGCAGGCTTCATGTGCAACATACTCGTGGCTGATGCCGTGAAAACCATAGCGTTTCCAACCATATTTTTTGGAGAGCCAGAGGGGAAGAGCATATGTTGATGCCTTTGCAGGAAGCCCTGCATGAAAAGAAGTATCGAACACCGCAACTTGGGGGCATTTCAAAAATTTTTGACAGGCAAGGATGCCTTGGAGATTGTGGGGGTCATGCAACGGAGCAATGTGGCAGGCATGTTTGATGACCATAATCACGTGTTTGTTGATGAGAACCGAGTGGGTGAGGGAATTGCCATGCACAACGCGGTGGGCAACAGCCTGCACCGTAAGATCGTTCTTCTCGAGATCCTGCATGATGTGTTTAAATGCAAGATCATAGCCTGCTGTATTCCCATCTTTTGCTGGAGGAACTTCAATCAGACCACCAAGAAGCTGTTCTTCAGTCTTCTTTTTTTGATCCAACGAAAAAACTGCATACTTAACAGTGGAAGATCCTGCATTGATCGTTAAAATGTTCATATATACACCTTACAGGTTATCATGCGGTTCGACCTTTATGTTGTTTTTGCTGTTTATACAGCTGGGCTTGCACAGCGGTAATAGCAGTCACTTCAACAATATCACTCACGGTGCATCCGCGTGAAAGATCGTTCATAGCAGCGCCAAGGCCCTGGGTAATAGGACCAATAGCTTCGTAATGCCCCAGCCATTCAACAAGTTTATACGCGATGTTTGCAGATTCAAGATTCGGAAAGATCAAGATGTTCGCCCTTCCGTGGATGTGATCTTTGGATGCTCCGTGCGCTTTGATGGCGTGAATTTCAGGAATCAATGCGGCATCTGCCTGCAGTTCTCCGTCAATCTTGACATCGTGCATCTTGTATTTTTTTAAGAGCTTCCGCGCTATGGCTGTTGCTTTTCTCATCTTTTCAGCAAGCGGATGATCGGTTGAACCATGGGTAGAGAACGAGAGCATCGCAATCGTTGCCCGCAAACCAAACAAGGTTTGGGCTGATTGCACAGTGAGCACTGCAATCTCGGCAAGCTCCTGTTCAGACGGCGTAATATTGACCGAACAATCAGCAAAAAGATAAAATTCCTGCCCGTGCTTCATGAGAAAAAAGGCAGACATGCGCTGTTTCTTGTTGGTTCTTAAAATTTGAAGCGCTGGGCGAAAGGTGTGTGCAGTAGGGTGAATGGCGCCCGAGATAACACCATCAGCATCACCTGCGTACACGAGCATCGTGGCAAAGTACAGGGGATCCTGCATGAGTTTCCTTGCAAGCGAGGGGGTCATGCCCTTCTTTTTACGCAGGGTAAAGAGTTTTTCTGCAAAAACCTCCCGGAGAGCAGTTTCCTCGGCAGGATTGATGATTTTGACATGGGATTCCAGAAAAAGATCACTGAGACCCAGGTTTCTTGCAACAGCAAGGATAGTTTCTTTTTTTCCAAGAAGAAGAGGGTGTGCAAGGCCTTGTTTTGCAACCTGATAGACTGCTTTGAGGATCCTCGGTTCTGTGGATTCAGGATAAACAATGCGCTGAGGATGCTGTTTTGCTTGTGCTTCAAGAACGGTCAATAGTTGTTTCATCGTCGAATCCTCTTTTTCTCTTTTTCGTTTCTATCTTTTGCATCTTTTTGTCACGCGTATTTATTAATTGTAGTGAGGTGAATATATAAAATTTATTACCTGTGCTTGATCATGTATGTTTGAGCCTGGAAATTGGGTGAGAACAATCTTTATATATCCAACGGCGATTCATTGTTCTAACTTTTTGTGTGATTGCGGATTTAGGGGTAGTAAAAACACAGAAAAACACAACAATGCCACTCCATCCTGCCTGTTGCAGACGAAAATTGTTGTGTCTGTGCAAAAGTAAAAAAGCATAACATATATTAAGTAGTACTACCCTGTTACCAAGACGCAGAGTTAAAAATTGATGCAGAATTTTGCGAAATTTTGCAAACATCACAAAGAGGGGGTTGGACCATGATCGTTAAAGAAGAATTTTTAAGCAAATTACGCCGTTACTTTTCACTGAATCTCTACGAAGTCAAGATTTGGACTGCCTTGCTCTCACGAGGCGTAAGCACAGCAGGAGAACTTTCTGATATTGCGAATGTTCCACGATCACGAAGCTATGATGTTCTTGAAAGCCTTGAAAAAAAGGGTTTTGCTATCACTAAGCTTGGAAAACCGATTAAGTATATTGCAGTCCCTCCTGAAGAAGTCATTGAGCGTGTCAAGAAAAATATGAAAGAAGACGCTGATGAGAAAGTCAAACGCTTAGAAGAAATGAAAGGAACAACGGTGCTTGATGAACTCAAAACCTTGCACACCCAGGGCATTGACTTGGTTGAACCCACGGATCTTTCCGGCAGTTTGAAGGGACGACATAATTTGTACAATCACCTCGAATTAACGATCAGAAACGCTGAAGAATCAGTCAGCATCATGACCACCGGCCAAGGTTTCTTGAGAAAAGTAGAAGGATTAAAGAGCACCTTTGAGAAATTAAAAAAACGCGGAGTCAAGATCAGAATTGCAGCTCCGATCACCAAAGAGTCTGCGAATGCATTGAAAGAACTCCAGGACCTCGCGGAAGTAAGGCAGTCGAATACTGATTCGCGATTCTGTATTGTTGATAGCAAAGAAATCATTTTTATGATTTTAAATGACAAAGACGTGCATCCAACTTATGATACGGGAATCTGGGTGAATACTCCGTTCTTTGCAAGCTCGATGGAAGGCATGTTTGATTTAGCTTGGAATCAAATGAAGCCGGCGAAAGATGTGCTGGAGAAGACGTCAACTAAATAAAATTAGTGGATGACAGGTAGTGAGGTGCTTACTTTTTCTTCCTTATTCTTTGTTGATAGATGAGAATCTGTTCTAAGAGCTTGCCTACGACTGCACCGAGTACCACATAGATAAGGAGGGTTATAAGAGGATGATATCCCAAGAGAGGAAAGGATAACTGAGAGACTTGAGATAACAACAAGAATAGGAGACTTAAGAAGAGACCGACCACGAGACCTTTCTTAGTATAAGAGAGATGATGCCAGGAATGTTTGAGGTTGCACATGAAAGAAGGAAATAGGTGAAGGGGTTTATAAACGTTTATAAAAAAAACGATGAGGTATACGACGTAGAACTGTAGGGCTATGGGGAGTATAATCACAAGGAGGTGGATGACTCGGTTCAAAACGTTCTTGAGACAAAGCTAAAACTTGACCAGGATGAATCAGATCAGGATTTTTGATACCATTCGCACGAGCGATCGCGGCATACTTTCCTGCATCGCCGTAGATTCGCATTGCAATGCCCCAGAGGGTGTCACCTTTTTGAACAGGATAGTTAAATCCACCTTTTACATGATCATTCTCTTGGTATCTGCAAGAAGATTCGCCAGAGTCGCCAAAATACATTGCTGTTGCTTTAGCCGGAAGCGCTAAGGTGCCCACCAAACTACAAATTGCTAAAGCTTGTCTCATAAGGGAATGGAAAGAGGTAATCTATAAAAATATTCTCCTTAACTTTATCTCAACAACACTCCACCCTGACACAAACCTTTTTAAAGCTGCCCAGCCACCCTGGGCGACATGAAAAGCGACGACGCCCAGGTACAAAAGCTTATTCTTTCTCTTCATCCGCTGGAAAGAAAGCTCCTTCCCTTCTTAAAGACAGGGCGCAGTGTTGACGATCTTGTTTCTGCCTCAAAAATGGCCGAAGTGGAAGTGGTGAGAGCGATCCAGTGGCTGTCCAACAAAAACACGGTAACCATCGCAACAACCGAACAAGAAATCATTGGTTTAGATGAAAATGGAGAAAAGTATGCAAAAACAGGCCTGCCGGAACGCACCTTTCTTAAAACCCTCCAAAAAAAGCAGTTGAGCATTGAACAACTGGCAAAGCAGTCAGGCTTAGATACCAACGAAGTCCAGATCTGCATCGGACTCTTAAAACAAAAAGGGGCATTGATCACCACCAAAACACCGCAGGGTCTTGGCTTAAGCCTTACCCAGCTGGGAGAACAACTTGCTGACAAGGAAATGGTGGAAGAACAACTCATTAAAAAAATCTCAAAACTCAAAACCCAGCGCATCGCAAAGATCGAGCTCAGCAAAAACGAACAGCAGACCGTTGATGAGCTTGCGAAACGAAAACAGATTATCAAAAAGATTGCTCAAAAAACAAAAACTATCACCCTTACTGAAGTGGGAAAGAAGCTGACTGAAAGTGATCTCAAGATCCACGTGATTGAACATCTCACGCCCGAAGTCCTCCAAAAAGGATTGTGGAAAACACAACCCTTAAGGCCATATGATGTGACGGTCAGTGTTCCTCCGATCAGCGGAGGCAAGCGTCATTTTGTTAATCAGGCTATGGAATATATCAAACAAATCTGGCTGGACCTTGGATTTAAAGAAATGACAGGAGACTATGTGCAAACCTCATTTTGGAATCTCGATGCACTGTATATTCCTCAAGACCACCCTGCACGACAAATGCAGGACACGTTTTTCATTGGAAAAGGTGGAGAAAAAGGAAAACCCATGCTCGGAAGCCTGCCAAAAATCTTTCCAAAAATCAAAGGGACCCATGAACATGGAGCAGACACGGGAAGCTTAGGATGGCAAGCTCCTTGGAGTGAAGAAGAAGCACAAAAGCTCTTGTTGCGAACCCACACCACGGTTCTCAGCGCACAGACCTTAGCAAAACTCAAGAAAGAAGATCTGCCTGCAAAATTCTTTAATGTGGGAACGGTATTCAGAAACGAGGCCCTGGACTGGAGCCACTTGTTTGAGTTCAACCAAGTGGATGGGATTGTTATTGACCCGAATGCAAATCTCAAACACCTCAAAGGGTATCTGAGGGAATTCTTTGGAAAGATGGGCTATCCCAACGTCAGAATGAGGCCTGCACATTTTCCTTACACTGAACCGAGTGTTGAAGTTGATGTTTTTCATCCTGTTAAAAAAACCTGGATTGAGTTAGGAGGAGCAGGCATCTTTAGACCTGAAGTAGTAAAACCCTTGCTAGGGTATGATGTTCCTGTCTTGGCTTGGGGCCTTGGTCTTGAACGTATTGTTTCAGAGTATTTTGGTATTACTGATTTGCGTGATTTGTACAAGAATGATCTCAAGCAGATGAAGGAGATGAAGTTATGGATGAAGTGAAGAACACCGAGAGGTATCAATGAGCTATGCCAACCGTAACACTAGACCGAAAGGAATTCGAAAAGTTTGTCGGAATGCATCTGCCCGATGACAAGCTGAAAGACAGAATCTCGATGATAGGAACCGATCTCGAAAGCTTGAATGAAAAAGAGATTGTTGTAGAAATCTTCCCCAACCGCCCAGACTGGCTCAGTGAGCAGGGTTTTGCACGCGCCATGAGCGCGTTCTTGGGAAAAAAAACAGGACTGCCCGAATACCAGATCAAGAAAAGTGGATATAAAGTCATGGTCGATAAATCAGTAACGATGAGGCCGTATACGGCCTGCGCCATCGTCAAAAAACTCAAGTTTACCGATGAAAGGATCCGGGAAACTATGCAACTCCAAGAAAAGCTTGCGACAACACACGGAAGAAACAGAAAAAAATCAGAGTACGGATTGTACCCCTCAACAAAAATTGCTTTTCCGGTAACCTATATTGCAAAAGATCCGAAAGACGTCTTATTCCAACCCTTGGGGTTTGATAAAGCCATCACCGCAGATCAGGTTGAAGAACTCCACCCCAAAGGACGAACATACAAGGACGTTGCAAAGGGCTGGAAAAAGTACCCATTCTTTATTGATGGAAAAAATAAGGTTATGTCCATGCTCCCTTATACAAACTCCGAAGATACAGGAAAGATTGACGAAACAACAACTGAGGTATTTGTAGAATGCACCGGAACCGATCTCAACAATGTTTTAGTGGCGCTAAATATCCTCGTTACAACGCTTGCAGATATGGGCGGAGAGATTTACAGCATTGATGTAGTTTATCCTGACCAAACGATTACAACACCGAATCTTGAACCGAAAAAGATGAAAATTGACCGGGGCACAATCAACAAACTGCTGGGTTTGAACCTGAATGAAAAAGAACTCAAACAGCTCCTTGAAAAAATGAATTATGGTTATGAAAAAGAAACAGAACAAAAAGGAACCGTGCTCATCCCTGCCTACAGAGGAGATATTATGCATCCGGTGGATATTGTAGAAGATGTTGCCATTGCGTATGGCTATGAAAACTTTGAGGAAATCATCCCCAAGGTCGCGACCGTGGCGCAAGAAGATCCTTTTGCTGTGTTCAAACGCAGACTGGGTTATCTCTTGGTTGGCTTGGGGCTTCTCGAAACGCGCACCTACAACCTGCAGGACGAACACTGGCAGACTCAGGCATGCAATCTGACTGATGAAAAGCTCGTTGCTGAAATCCTTTCGATTCTTGATCCGGTGAGTTTAGAATACAACACCCTGCGCCTGTGGATGATACCGAGCTTGCTCCATGTTTTGAAAATAAATAAGCACCACGAATACCCGCAGAAGATCTTTGAAATAGGAAGAGTATTTAAGAAACAAGATGAACTTGAAAACAAGAGCAAAGAAGTGGAACGCTTGTGCTTGGTTTCAGCCCATGCAGATGCAAATTTTACTGAGATCAAACAATATCTGGAGTATCTGATGAAGCACCTTGATGCAACGTATACGGTCCGCAAGTTTTGCAGAACTTTGAATTAGAGATGCCGGTTGTTGCGTTGGAGTTGAATGTGAGCGAGTTGTTTGGGCTGTTGAAAGAAGGATAAGGGGTAAGAGTAGTTCAATTAATGCTTCTTAACCATCTTGCTTGCAGTTTTTACGTTGATAGGTTCTTTCCCTTTCACACCCAACATACTTAAACTTTTGATAAGCTCTTCGATTTCCTGTTCAATCTGTGCTTTCTTAGCATCGCTGTTCTCCTGCTCCATCAAGGAGCCGCATTCAGGGCATTTGTAGTTGAAATCAACTGCCTGATCAAAATTCAAGCGCATGCAGTTTGCAGAGCAGCGGAAGAAAAAAGATGCATTCTCACGGTGAAGCTGTTCCTGGAGTTTTTCCAAGCGTTTTTTCTTGAGGCCGATGAGAATATCTTTGACGCGTTTCGGCTTAAAGGTCCAATAATAGATATACCAGCCTTTTTGCTTGTCTTTTTTTCGGGTGAAAGAAACCATGTTGGCATGGTACAATTTATAGAGTATATTTCGGGTTGCGTTGATTTCAAAACCCGTCTTTTCGGCAATGAGAAACTCGGAAGTATTCTTTTTATTCTTAAAACTATTGACAAGAGAAACGCCGTGTTCACCGGCTATTTGGGTTATCACATCATCGACGAGTTTATTCGGGATCTTCATCTCAGCTTCCTCGAGGAATTCTAAATTCTATCGTTTTGACCCTGTTTTTGCCCCGTTGGGCAACCGGAATCCCGATAGTCTTTCCTCCTTTGTACCTTACCTACTCGTACCCTATCACCCCACTCAGGCCGTTCAGGCCGGTATACGCAAGAACCCCTGATACAACCTGCCAAAACAGGCATTTATAAATCAGTATTTATAAGCCATCAGGGGCTCTTACCGTCTTTTACAGGGAATAATATTTTTAAACCTTTCTATTTTCACCCCGAACCGCTCACAAAACCTTTATAAAGACAGGGCTTTAACGGCTGTTTTATGGTACGACATCGGTATAAATCACGAACCTTGAGCAGGGTTACCAGAAGAACACCCAGCGGAAGGATAGTATACCAGTTTAAGAAAAAGAAACCCCAGAAAGCACGTTGCGGAGTCTGCGGAAAGATATTGAAAGGGGTTGTTTGCGGAAGACCATATATGGTGCAAAAGCACAGCAAAACCGAACGAAGACCTGAACGGCCATTCGGAGGAGTTCTCTGCAGTGCATGCATGCGCAGGGTCATGATCGCGAAGTGTAGAAAACAGCCTGAAAAGGCTTGATAGAGGTTCACATCATGGTTATGGATACAGGACGATTATGCATCAAGACAGCAGGACGCGATGCAGGAAAAAAGTGCGTTGTTGTAGAAGTGGTTGATAAAACCAAGGTTCTTGTTGACGGCGAAACGCGAAGAAAGAACTGCAACATCAGCCATCTCGAACCACTTGCGGAAAAACTCAACATCAAAGAAGGAGCTTCGCATGCTGATGTTGAAAAAGAGTTTAAGAAATTAGGGTTGGAAACAAGAAATACAAAGCCGAAGAAAAGTACAGCTCAGACAACCACAACAACCGCACAGAAGAAGTAAAAATCCCCACCCAGACCCTTTTTCTAATCAAACATCCACGAATAGGCTTTCTCAACGCGTGCTATAAAGCGGTCGTGTGGGAAGATTCCCAATTCTGAGATAATACCGGTAATCACTTGGGGCTCAATGGTTTCAAACGCAGGATTCTTAATGGAAACACCGCGCGGAGCCTTTTTCCAAATCTCACTGGCAGGGCGCTGTTCGATGATTTCTTCGCGCCCCTGTGTCGTAAGTGGATCAAATTTCCAGGAATCAGTACAAACATAGATGGGAATTCTGTAATGCCTGGCAACATGGGCAAAGAGACCGGTGCCAATTTTATTGTAAATAAAATCAGTCGTGATTGCGTCTGCCCCAAACAAAAAGAGATCAGCTTTGCGCAATGCAAGCTCTGCTGCGTCATCGACAAATTCAGTTACCGGAATCTTGCTCTTTGCCAGCTCCCTGGCGGTGATCCTCCCCTGAAACAGAGGCCGAGCTTCGGTGTTATAGACTTTGAAGGATTTTCCTTCTTTCTTTGCCAATTTGAGAATATGCATGACTGAAGATGAATG
>Ga0066337_104_pt1 | contig 30681 bp, 39 predicted proteins | sample RifGroA2_FD_59261 | JGI IMG/M metagenome (GOLD analysis project Ga0066337, IMG submission 59261) | Archaeon GW2011_AR16 | reverse complement strand
ACTGATGCTTGGGAAGTGGAGAGAATTGACAAGCCGAGAAGTGGAATCCTTTCTCAAGCGTTAACCTTTTTTGTTGAATAATATCGCAAAGTATAAATACTATTCTTACCCCCTCTTTCTTTATGTCCCTTACCAATAAGGTCGCAAAGCTCTGGAAAGAAGTCAAGTATGAAACAGGGAAAGCGTTTAGAACAGTAGGAGTACCACTGTCTCTTATTGCAGGTGGATACTCTGTTGCATGTCAACCACCAAGACCTTCGATAGGTGGCAGTTCCAGTGGCGGAGCAGGTTCTTCTGGCGGCGATCTTCCTACCGAATTTCCTACAGAAACTGAAGCGTACGCTGACGTAAAATTGGGGCCCAACACGAAAGTTTTAGAAGCCACGGGCGAACTCGAATCAGTTCTTCACCCTAATGCAGATAACCCTACTTATGATCTCTCCTTTTTTTCAAACTCACCTTTTCTCCGTGACCTCCATGTCGGAGACATTATCCTCGCGAAACCAGGGAGAAATGGCAACCCCCCTGAAGATGGTCTTCTTGTGCGTGTGCAGGCTATCGATGGTTTAACTGTTTATACTTTACCTACATCCTTAGAAGAAGCAATTCAAGAAGGTGTGATTCGTATTCGCCAGCCTCTTACCTACAACACACTTCAACAGCCCTTACGCCGCGAGGGAGGCTTAGAAACACAACAGTATGCACTCAGTGTCCAAGCAAATCATGATGGCGGCTTAACTATCCCTTTTGATGATATAAGACTCACCGATGCAATTTCCCTTAATGGTCAACTCGATGTGAAATATTATTTCACTCTTGAACTTGAAATTGACAACTTCAAACTTCAACATGCTCGTTTTGAAGTGTGGGCAAAAGAAACTGCCACATTGAAGTTGCATGCAGCATTTAATCATTATTCCAGTGGGGAGTTTGCTGACTTTGAACCTATCCGTTTTCCACCCATTGTCGCAGGATCAGTTATTATTGTTCCTCATCTTACTATCCCTATCAAATACGAGGCACATGGTCAACTTGCTGTGGAAGGAGAAGTTCGGCAAGGTGCAGGGGGGCGTTTTATCCTGGAAAACCGGCGGGGGGATTGGGAAGTTACAAAAGACTTCAAAAATAATTCCGGTTATGAGTTGCCACAAATTACAGGTACTGAAGGAGCATTTTACGCTTATGTAAAACCGCGCCTCACTTTTGAAGTCTATGATGTTGTCGGGATTTTTGCAGGTTTTGCAGGTTACGGTGGTATAGATTATGATACTCAAAGAACAGGTTCACCCTTAGAGATTTATGCAGGATTTGCTGTTCTTGCTGGTTTTCATGGTTCTGTTTTTGGTATTGAACTCGTTGATTATGAAGAGGAGATCTACAATCATCAAAAACTGTTATATCCAGAACAAGCTCAACCACGGGGTGAAGGAGAGGGAGAAGGGCAACCAACCCAAGATGACGTAGTTCTTGAAGGCCAGGGGGGGCAGTATATTATCAATTACCAAGTTCGTATCTCAAATATTCTTCCTCCAACTCCACCGATGGACAAACGTGCAACTATTACGGCAACAGTCACCACATTGGATGATCCCGAAGTATCAAATGTATGGATCAGTGGTCTTCCGGAGATGATGGTGCCATTAATAAGTAGCGATGGCCGAGTAAAACGCTACGAAAATAGTGGATCAGATATTTTTTATAAAACCAATGGGAATGCTGGAAATTGTGAATCACTCCTTTATATCGCTTTTCAACCACTTACAACAAAACTAGAGTCGATCTGTCTCGACTGGGAATAAAACAATCCATCTAATCAATCACAATCTGTAATCTGTTCTTATCAACTGGTTCTAGAATAACTTCTTGTCCTTTTTTAAGCGAAAGAAATTGAGCTAATGATTTCGGTATGCGTACATCCAGTCCATTGCCTACCTCAGAAATTTTACTACGTGCACGCAAACCCCATAACCCTTGACGTTTTACTTCTGCTTCTATCTTGTCAGAAGCTCCTGATTCAAAGAGTGTTTCTCCGCAATGGTTGCACACAAGAGCTTCAAACACCCCGATATTTTGGCCTAAAAAAATATAAGGAACTTTCTTGGTCTGGTATTTTCCCATATTGCATGCAGTGCATTTCATGGTATTCACCTTATTTTCCTTTCCAATTTTTTGGTCTTCCCAGATGGACGGTAATAATTTTAAATCGGGTATCAGGTAAACGTTCATAGACGACGGTAAAATGTCGATATACTGTTATAAAGTGATTTCCTTCAGGGATTCTGGGTCCCCTGCTTATTGCTTCCGCAATTTCAATCCTTGAGATGCCTTCATCATTTGCTTCGTCCTGTGCATGTTTTGTCATCACAAGATCTTCTTTAGTAGCCATGCAAAGCGCACCTGTATAAACTTGTATATACCAGTTTATATTTAAAGCTTTCTGTTGCAAGAAGCTCTATTTGTCTTAACCCTAAGTACATTTCTTTAAAACACCAATCCCTTATTCCTCTCAAAGAAATCAGTTAATGCTCCTTCTTTGTCTTCTAACTCTTTCAGTTGGCTGAGGGTGACCCATAAATGACGCTCTGCTTCGTGCGGATCCAAACGAATCACTTCGTCATGATCGGTTTTTACCAGAAAGTACAAAATCAATCGTGAGGTTTCTTTATTCTCGCGTATGAGCGGTTGTTCATCTTGGCCAAAGCCGAGAAAGATGGGTTTTTCCACTTTCAATCCTGTTTCTTCGTGGATTTCCCGCACTACGGTGTCTTCAATCTTTTCTCCATGTTCAGTTCTTCCACCAGGAACTCTCCATGTTTTGAAACCCGGGCAGTAGATGATGAGAATTTTGTTGTCAGGCCGTTGAATAAACGCACTGCAAATCACTTGATGGCCTTTGAGGGTTGCGCGTTGCATCCCTCTTTGGAGTTAAAGTTAGTTTAAATAGATTTCGACCCGCTCCTTCTCCGTTCCCTTCCCAACCCGTTTCAATCTCAGCTTTCCTATCTCAGACGTATTCCGCGGGTGCGTTCCGCCACATGGCATCTTCCACTGAGCACACTGCCACCAGAGTAAATCGGGACTTTTTTCATCTCTTGTTCGAACAATAGGATGATGCTCTGCAAGAAATGCATTCAATTTTGTTTCCACATCGTTGAGCTCAGTGAGTGGTTTTGCACTCTCAAAATCAACCCGCGATTTTTCAGGCGTAATATTCGAGCCAAGAATCTTCATGGTTCCAAATTTTTCAGTGATAAAGAAATAAGCAAGATGCACTGCAGAATGGAGTTTCATCAATTTTAATCGCTTCTCTCTGTCTATCTTGATTTCAACCTCATCTCCAACACGAAAAGGAGGTTCTTGTTCAAGTTCATATTCAATATCAATAATATTTTCCCTATCTCCTTGTTTGACAGCTTGAACCACTTTCATTCCACCGATCGTTCCGTCATCAGACTCTTGGCCACCGGAAAACGCATAAAAAATAGTCTGGTCTATTTTGATTTTATTTCCTTCCAGAGACGTCACCTGAGCTTTACACGCTGTCAGATAGGGATCATCCCAAAAGAGTTTCTTTGTCATGGAGTTTTAAAATAAACCCTATTTTATAAAGGTATCCGAGAAGATATTACTCGTGCATCCTTGCCAAGCCTAAAACTTAATAAAGAATAGGCAGTCAAACACACCCATGAATGCAAAATTTGTTTTAATCTGCTTTGTCATCTTTATCATCGGTTTTCCTCTAGGTGCACAGTTCGCAAAATCATCGGTTACGTCTTCTCTTGACGATCTTAAACCTTATGGTCTTCCCACTAATCCTGTGAAAAGTCCTGTTCCGGTTGTCAAAGAAGAATGGTTTCTCACGAATGTCAGTCAGATTATAAAAATCAACAGCCCCGAAGACATCGAAAAAAAAAGAGCAGAGCTCATTCAGTACATTTGGAAAGGCGACTTTCCAAAAGGAAAACCACCCCTCATTCGTAAGAATGTTGAGCTTGGGCAGTATAAAGAGTTTGTGGGAGTCAAAAGTCTTGATATCTACGAATTTAATTGGAAAAGTCTGAAATCCCAAGTGTATCATTTCAAAACCAGAGCAAAATCCCCTAAACCTTACCTTATCATTATTCATATCGGCAACAAGCCCCTTTCACAGTCCTTTCACCTCTTCTTCACCTTTTTCAGTCTACGGGCGGGATTTGATGTTCTTGTTATACCGTCTCCACTCTCAAGTATTGAAGATCAAAATCTTACATATTCATCAGTCCCTGCAATCAACACACCCTCCTTTGGTTATCTGGGTCTTACCGATCAAAATGTGTTCTTTCTTCTTGAAGACAATACCTTTTCTCCTCTTCAGTTGTATCTTGATCCCTTAGCTTTGTCATTAAATCTTATAGATCAACAGTACAACTACACTTCTTACCATCTTGTTGGTTCGTTTGATGGAGCGTGGGAAGCAACCGTCTATCCTGCACTCGATCCCCGCATTAAGACAAGCCACGCAATCTATCCACCTCTTCCTTTCTTTATTGCAACGAACAGTGATAGTACTTCGTTGCGCAACTATGAATATTTCCATCCAGAATTCACTAAACTTGCCAATTACCTTGAACTGTATGTTATGGCTTCTTATGGCAAAGGAAGAAAACACATGCACTTAATTGATCGCTGGAACCCGCACCGATACAATGAAGACGGATATAAAGCGTATGCTGATGAAGTTGCTCGTCGAGTGAAAACCTTAGATGAAGGCGATTTCGAAACCAGAGTTTTTGATAACAAGCAACAAAAAGAATCCTCGGTCCTTGTTCTTGAACAGATTTATTCGGACATAGAAGGAAAAGAAATCAACGTTGGTTGGTAGCCATGATCAAGATATCACTCAAAACCACATTGTTTTTAATCGTCTTTTTCCTACTTGGCAGTCTAGCGGGATATTTTGTTAATCTCATCTTCTTTTCAGTCGAATCTTCCGCAATCGCAACTCCTGAGCTGAATGAAGGAAACCGGAGCAGTTATAACTCTCCATTATCAAATTGGAATCTTACTGATCCTGGCAAGTTGATCACGATCTCAACTCCCCAAGATATCGATGTGAAAAGAAAACAACTGATGCAGTTTATCTGGAAGACCGATCATCTTCCCACAACGCTTCCTGGCAGCATCGAAAAAGATTTTGTTGATTCACGCTATAAAAAAATGAAGTATCTCAAGAGCATTGACAAGATAACGACGCGCATGGAGTTCGGCTTAAAATCAATCGCTTATCATTTCAAATCTTCAAAACAAAACAAAAACAAGCTTGTTATTTATCATGGTGAACATTCGGGAGATTTTATTTATGCGTATGCACTCATAGAATCATTCCTCAAAGAAGGGTATGATGTGCTGGCGTTTGCTATACCTCTTCTTGGTTTAAACAGCGAGCCTATTGGAGATACGGGAAGATTTGGAAACATTGTTGATATTCCTGTCTATGGCATCCTTACACTGGCAGACCATAATACCTTCTTTTTTGTTGATAATTCCACCTTTACGTCCATAAAATTTTATGTGCATCCGATTGCCGTAGCTCTGAATTATATTGAACAACAGTATGATTATGAGTCTATTGTTATGACTGGTTATTCGGGCGGTGGATGGACAACCACCTTGTACACAGCCCTTGATCCAAGAATACAAAAGAGTTATCCCGCAGCAAGTTCTCAACCCTTCTATCTTATATCCAACGATTATGATTTGTATATGGGTGGTGATTATGAAACATTCAATCCTGAGTTATATCGTATTGCAGACTATCTTGATCTGTATATTATGGGCTCCTCGGGTGAAAACAGGAACCAAATCCAGATCCTCAACCTGTATGATCCCTGTTGTTTTGCCGGTGTTGGCTACAAAACCTATGAAGACGTGGTAAGCGACAGGGTGAAAAGTCTTGGCAACGGAAGTTTTAGCGTATTCTCTGATGATAGCCATTATGAGCATAAAATATCTGATGTTGCCTTTGAGGTTATTCTAGAAGATATGGAACGTAATTAAACGCAACTGACTTATTCTTTATACGTTGTACCACTGGTCACTGGACATTTGTGCGCGCCAGGTTTATATAGGGGGAATCACAAGATTTAAGTGATGATTGAAGTCTCTATTCACAAAGGCGACTTAACCTACTACCTTTGTGCTGAACACGATGCAGTACAAGAAGGAACAGAAGCAAAAGAAGTAAAAGAGGCGTCTTCCATGGGGCAGGAACAGATAGCACCGCAAGAAGAACCACAAGAAGAATTAGCATCAATCTCCCAACTTATACTTCAACCACCCTCACCCGAACTTTCTCTGAAAAATTTTGAACCGAGACTCTACCAACAAACGATTCTTGCTACTGCCACCCAGAAAAACACACTCGTTGTCCTTCCTACCGGTCTTGGAAAGACGAGTATTGCCCTGATGCTTGCTCTTCATCGTTTAAAGCAACTTCCGAATCAGAAAATTCTCTTTCTTGCACCCACCAAGCCCTTAGTAGATCAGCATCAGCAATCCTTTCTGCACTACAGCACATTGGATCCGAAAAAACTTGCAGTTTTTACCGGCCATGTTCCCCCTCAAAAACGGGCAGAGCTCTGGAAGCAAGCGCAGGTGGTCTTCAGCACTCCGCAAGGGCTTGAAAATGATCTGATCAATGGCAGCATCAATCCCCAAGAGATCTCTCTTTTAATTTTTGATGAGGCCCATCGTGCAACAGGAGACTATGCCTACACCTTCATTGCAAAACAGTATCTCAAAAAGGCAACGTATCCTAAAATATTGGGTCTTACTGCATCTCCCGGAAGTGATATGGAAAAAATCATGGAAATTTTTGAAAATTTGGGGATTGAAGATCTTGAAATTCGAACCCATAACGATCCTGATGTCCGACCGTACATCCAGCCGATTCACGTCAAATGGGTTGATGTCTTCCTGCCTGATGAATTCAAAGCAATTCAACTCCTGCTCAAACGCTGTTATCTCAACAAACTGCAGGAAATAGCAGCCTGCGGGTATCTCAACAAAGAGCATCTTGCTACTCTTTCAAAAACAGAACTCCTGAGACTGCAAGGAGATCTTCATCGGGAAATTGGCCAAGGCAACAAAGATTTTACGGTGCTCAAAAGCATTTCGCTCACAGCAGAAGCTTTCAAGGTTCAGCATGGTCTTGAACTCTTGGAAACCCAGGGTCTCACTGCACTGAATCTCTACCTTAACGGATTGCAGGAGCAGGCAGTGAGTTCAAAAGTTAAGGCTGTCAAAAATCTTGTTGTTGACGAGTATTTTAAAACGGCATATGCAAAAACACAGGCCCTCGTGCAAACCGGAGTTGAGCATCCCAAAATCCCTAAACTCAAAGAACTCCTCACAAAAGCATTGACTGATACGACTGCAAAAACTAAGAAGATCATCATTTTTAATCAATATCGTGACATGGCAGCGAAGATTGTTGAGGAAATCAATACCTTGGGTCATGTTTCTGCGCGATTGTTTGTCGGTCAGGCTAAAAAACGAGGTCAAGGTCTTTCACAGAAAAAACAAAAGGCTATGCTTGACGAGTTCAGAAACCATGATTTTAATGTGCTTGTCGCAACCAGTGTTGCAGAAGAAGGGTTGGATATCCCCCACGTTGACCTCGTTATTTTTTACGAGCCGATTCCTTCTGAAATTCGTCACATTCAACGGAGGGGGAGGACAGGAAGATTGGAAAAAGGTGCTGTTCTTATTTTGATGGCTAAAGGAACACGGGATGAGGCATATCGTTGGAGCGCCTACAATAAGGAAAAGCGCATGTACCGCCACCTTGACGAGCTCAAGAAAAAGTTTATGCTTTTGACAAAAAAACAGGACGTTCATGCAAATTACCTGAATTCTGCAGATCATACGCTCCAGGGGGATCGTTCCTGCAGTCAATCATGCAGTCAATCATCAAGTGGGAAGATTGCTCCGGATATTCCCATCATGATTCTTGCTGATGACCGTGAAAAAGGCTCAGGCATTGTTAAGGAGCTGTTTGATGTCGGAGCGAGCGTGCGCTTAAAGCGTCTTGCACTGGGAGATTACATGCTCAGTTCTCAATGTGTTGTTGAGCTGAAGACCGTTCCTGACTTTGTTGATTCGATCATTGACGGCAGAATCCTTTCACAGGCAAGAGAGCTCAAGGAGAAGTTCGAACATCCGATTCTTATAATGCAGGGAGATGAAGATCTCTACAGCCAGCGTAAGATCCACCCCAATGCGATCCGTGGTGTTCTTGCAACCTTGACTGTTACCTTTGGTTTGAGCGTGTTATATACTAAAAATGCAAAGGATACTGCAAGCCTCTTAGCGATTATTGCAAAGCGGGAACAGCAGGAGCCGGGAAATGAGTTTGCATACCACACTGTGAAACCCTTGACCCTCAAGGAGCGTCAAGAATTTTTGGTTTCTGCATTGCCGGGTATTGGTTCTGCTTTAAGCAAACCCTTGCTTGAACACTTTGGAAGCATCAAAAATTTAATGAATGCTGATCTTGCTGAACTGCAGAAGGTTGAAAAGATTGGAGAAAAGAAAGCACGCAAGATTCAGCAGCTTTTGCAGGCGCACTATGCCTCATCGGGGTGATTTATATGCCAATACGCATTGCCTTGTTTACTAACATTAACATCAAACAGCTTGAAAACGAAGTCAACAGCTTTCTTGTGCAAAAACAAGTCCTTGATGTCAAGTTTTCAGACCGTGCAGATGCTGATGGGCTTGCAGTGATGGTTATTTATGAAGCGTAATTTCCGAAGCATCATCTTTTTATAGGGGATTTGCGTTCATACTGCTAACAACTCTATCGTTGAGGTGAATCTATGACAAGACTACCCAAAGCAGGCTATGGTCCAAAAAAGTCCGCACAGCAAAAACAAGTGGAAGAAGGTTTCTTACCTCCCCCCCTTGAGGCAAAGTCAGGGACCTTGGTGGGAAATGTTGTTCGGCGTGGGCGTGGCAACGCACGGGGCAGGAAGAAAGCAAAAAAAAGATAATTTTTTACTTTTTTATATTATCATTTTCTCCTTCCACTCTTCTCTCTCTCTCTCTTCAAAATTTCATGCTTCTTAATCGCTTCGCTCGTTCAGTGTGCGGAGGATGGGTGCTGAATAATGCCATCATCCCCTGTGCGCTAAACGGATTCAAAATAAATAAACTCGAAGTTTGTGCATTTCCAAAACCAAGCGGATGATGCTTCACGCTTGCATGTAATTTTTCTAAGGCTTTTGCAAGATGCTCCCCATTCTTGATGGTTTTTGCTCCTGTTTCATCTGCAAGATACTCCCGCGATCGTGAAATCGCAAGCTGAATCAGTGTTGCGGTGAGCGGAGCAACAATAGCAAGTACGATAAGCTCAAGTACATTTCCTCGTCCTTCTTGGTTTCCTCCTCTTCCACCAAGGCCTCCAAAGAGTGCAGCCCATCGCGCCATAAATGCAACATAGCCAATCACTGCTGCAATCGTTGCTGCAATAGTCGTAACAAGAATATCTCTATTTTTGACGTGAGAAATTTCATGTGCTAATACTCCCCTGAGTTCTTCTTTGGTCAGAAGTTTTAAAATTCCTTCCGTGCAGGCAACGGCTGCATGTTTCGGTGATCGTCCTGTTGCAAACGCATTAGCTTGTTCAGTAGGAATAATATACAATTTCGGTTTGGGAAGCTGTGCAGTGTGGCAGAGTTCTTCCACGATTTTGTGAAGGTGAGGGTATTGCTGTGGTGTTGCGGGAACTGCTTTATACATCATCAATACGATTTTATCACTGAACCAGTAGCTTCCTACGTTCATAACTAGGGCTAAGACTAAACCGATCGTCAGTCCTTGGAATCCCCCTACCAATTGCCCTATCAAAAGGAGGAGTCCGCTGAGGATTCCGAGTAAGAGTCCTGTTTTGAGTTGGTTGAACATAACCAAGCGTAAACACCCACCCCTTTTTATTTCTTATCCTTTTCATCAGCACAAACAATATATAATCTCAAAATATCCTCAAACTATGGACCTGGATTTTCTCAAACTCTACAGAAACAAAACAGTTCAAAAAGAACTTGTTCGTACGTCTCAACATAAGGAAGTTGCAGTCAAATTGGGAGAACAAGGGTTTGGAAAACGGCCGGATGTGCTCTTGAACGCAGGTGATGTGGTTGCTTTTGCAAAGCAAGGGGTAACCTCATTTCACGTTTCCGAAGAATTATGGAGCAACCCGCTCAATCTCGTTACCGGCATGAAAAAACACGAAATGGAGGCGCTTCGTGTCGGATGGGATCTTATTCTCGATGTGGACTGTCCGTTTTGGATCCTTTCTAAAATCACCACGTGGCTCCTTGTAAAAAGTCTGCGAGAACATGGCATCACCGGCGTAACCGTGAAATTTTCCGGCAACAAGGGCTTTCATATTGCTGTTCCGTATGAATCCTTTCCGCAAACTATTGATGACAAGGAATTGCGGAATCTTTTTCCTGATGCTCCGCGGGCGATCGCAGGATATCTCTTGCATTACATTGGAGACAAGCATATTATTGTGCGCAATAACCGCGTTTACTTTGGAAGCACATTTTTTATCCCTTTTGAACGTCTGAAGGCAAAAACAGGAAAAACCGAAGAAGAGCTTGTCCAAAAATTCTGTACGTCCTGCAAAAAAGAATTGAAATCTGTAGAACTAAAAAAGAAAAAAATAGATTTTCAATGTGCTTCATGCGGAAATTTTCTTACAGTCGAAGAAGATAAAAATCAAGAACGTTTTCCGCAAAAATTCCAGCAATGCCCAAAATGTCAAAAACTGATGGAGCGCATGGAATATGATATTACCTTATGTGCCTGTGGTTCCAACGATTATTACACCACCTTTCGTTACCAGTCCATCATTGAGGTTGATACCATCTTAATCTCACATCGTCATCTCTATCGCGGCCTGTACTCTGCGCATGAAAAGTCGGGTTTGGTTTCCATTTCCATTGATCCTCGGAGGATTCTTTCGTTTAAAAAAAAACAGGCAACCCTCGAAAATCTCCCTTTTGTTCTTGCACAATCATTTCCTTTTCTTGACAGGAAATGCGCTGTTCCTGGCGAAGCCGAGAAGCTGCTGCGTCTTGCATTCGAGTTCTCCAGCGAAAGGGAGCGTGATGCACGGGGGGGCAAAGCCAAAGAAGTTTCTGAAGAATTCGAGCAGTTTCAGCAGGCAGTTCCGGTTGAATTATTCCCTCCCTGCATGCACAATATCCTTGCTGGAATGAAGGATGGAAAGAAAAGAGCGATGTTCGTGTTCACAAATTTTTTGACGTCGGTTGGATGGACTCCTGATGCAATCGAAGAACTGTTGTTGAAATGGAATCAGAAAAATCCCGAACCTCTTCGAGAAAACTTGATTCAAGGTCATGTACGCTATCTGCGGCAGAAGCGATCCTCACAGCAGACCCAGCGAACTCCTCCACCCAGTTGTGATAATAAAATGTATTATATCGATATGGGCATCTGCACCCCTGATCATTTGTGCAAGACAATCAGGAATCCTCTCCAATATGTGAGAAAGAAGTTGAGATTCCTTCAGCAACAGAGAACGAGTAAACCTGGATCTGACAAAGGGGGCAATAAAGAAAACAATAAGCGGATCCTTTCTGACGGCCAGAAACAGCGGATGCAGGAAGCAAAGAAGAAGTATAAAGAGTTTAGGGAGCAGATGAAGGGGAAGAAAGAGCATAAAGAAAAAGACAAACTTTAAGAGGAATATTGATTCTCACCATTCTATTACGGGGCTGTAGTGTAGCTTGGTATCATTCTACCTTGGGGTTCGCACCTCAACCCTGGAGTTCCGGGGAACGAGGATACCAAACTGGTAGCGACGGGAGTTCAAATCTTCCCAGCCCCATTTTTTATTTCACCGTCCCTGCCATCCTTATTTTCCCGCTCTTCTCTTTGCGGGGTTGTGGTCTAGCCTGGTAAGATTGGGTCTTCGGGGGACCTAGACCTGAGTTCGAATCTCAGCAACCCCATGTTCAGTTCGGAGGACTTCACGAAGTGAATGTCCTCCTAGGTTCTTTTGATCAAACTTTTAGGTAAAAGTTTGGTGGGAATGTTACCTCAGCAACCCCCTGAATCTCTAACAATCCGGCAGCCATTTTGTTCAGGCGAAACTCCCCATCCAAACACCACAATCTTTATAAAGCGGTTCAAAATCCGTTAAATCTATCAAACCTTGTGTTTAAACGCGTTATTGATGTTTAAATACGTTTAAAAAAGAAAACGAGCCTGAAGACAAGCGTCTTTCAGTACAGTTGTAGGTTAAAAACTATTTCTGGAACTGGAGCTAAGCTAAATAAGCTTATCTTGCTTTAATAAGCTCTTAATAGGTTGGGCTGTCTTCGTTTAGGCGTTTTCTGTAATGCTAGGAAAAGACAATGGGACGAGAACGAAATCCAAGACATGGGTCGATGAGTGTTTGGCCTAGAAAGCGGGCTCGACGCATGCATGCACGTATCCGTTCCTGGCTCAGTATCAAAGACGCAAAACCCGTTGGCTTTGCAGGCTACAAAGTGGGCATGACCCACCTCATTGCAACCGACAACCGCCAGTTTTCTAAAACCAAGGGTCAAAATGTTTTCATGCCGGTAACCATTCTCGAATGTCCGCCCCTCAGAGTCATTGGCGTTCATGTATATCAACAAGACGCCTATGGTGTTCATCTTTCTTCTTCGGTTGTTGCCCCGGGTTCAAAATTCCTTTCTCGTTCGATTCCTGCTCCTAAAAAAGATACCAGTGGAAATCTTGCAAATCTCAATCTCAACACAGGAAACTACATCAAAATTCGATTAGTGGTGCAGACACAGCCTGATCTTGTAGGCTTTGGAAAGAAAAAACCTGAAGTTTTTGAATTGGGATTGGGCGGAAATCTCAATGATCAGCTCAATTTTGCAAAACAGCATCTTGGAAAAGAATTAACTGTCAATCAAATTTTTTCTGAAGGCCAGCAGCTCGATGTGCATGCAATTACCAAAGGAAAAGGTTTTCAAGGACCCGTCAAGCGATTTGGTGTTACACTAAGAAGCCATAAATCAGAAAAAACAAAACGAGGTCCTGCAGCCATGGGCGGCTGGCGCGGGCAAGGACATACCCATTATCGTATTGCAAAAGCAGGCCAGATGGGGTATCATCAGCGTCTTGACATGAATAAAGTGCTTCTGCGCATTGACGCAAATCCTCAAAATATCAATGCAAAAGGGGGTTTTAAACATTACGGTGTTGTCAAAAATCCTTATGTTCTTCTCAAAGGCTCATTACCCGGTCCTGCAAAGCGTTTGATTAAATTGACCATTGCCGGCCGTCCTGCAAAAAATATTCCTGCACAAGCTCCTGCTATCAGCTATGTTTCAACAACGTCACATCAAGGAAAAACATGAACAAGTAAAAACATGAAAAGAATATAACCCCATATGAAAACAAAAATATGAAAACGAACCTCTCATGAAAACCGATCTCAAACTCAATGTCCTCAGTGTTGGTAACACCAGCACAGGAAGCAGAAGCTTGCCGAGTCAGTTTGCTGAACCTATTCGTCCTGATCTTGTCAAACGCGCAGTTGAAGCAATCCAAGGAAATACCCGGCAGCAGCATGGCTCCAAAAAAGAAGCAGGCCAGCGCCACTCAGCAAAACTTTCACGAAGACGAAGAGATTACAAAACTTCGTACGGCCACGGTATCTCCCGTGTTCCAAGAAAAATTCTTACGAAACGCGGAACCCACTTCTCTTGGGTTGGTGCAGTTGCTCCCGGATGCGTCGGTGGAAGACGGGCACATCCTCCTAAACCCATTAAAATATGGGCTAAAAAAATTAATGATACTGAACGCAGAAAAGCAATTCGTTCTGCACTCGCAGCTACTCTTGTTAAAACCCTTGTTGCTCAGCGTGGCCATCATGTTCCTCCCCAATATCCTTTCCTGCTCGAAAATAAATTTGAAGCGATTGCAAAAACCCGAGATGTCATCGAAGCGCTCGAAAAGCTGGGCTTCAACGACGAGCTCAACCGCTCCTCAGAAAAAATTCTACATGCAGGCCGTGCACGAAGACGAGGACGCGGCACCCGAAGAAAAAAAGGACCCTTATTTGTTGTTTCAAATACCTGTTCACTCATCCACGCCGTGCAAAATATTCCCGGTGTTGATGTTGTTCCGGTGCACCAATTGAATGTATCTTTGCTTGCACCCGGAGCGCATATCGGTCGTCTTACCTTATTCACTGAAGGTGCTATTGAACGCCTCGAAAAAGAAAAACTCTTCATGCAAGAGTACAAAAACCTGCATCCACCTGTGCCCCCTGCGCCACAATCCCCCGCGTCGCACTCAAAATTACAAAACCCATCCAACACCCAAAAACAGTCGCAACCCACTCAACAAAAAACTCAACAACCTTCAGCACTTCAACCTCAGAAAAAAGTATCGCCAACAAAAGCGCCATCAACAAAATCAAAACCCGCATCGCAAATGACGCTTACCCAATTAACAAAATAAAAACAAACAAAATAAAAAATCAAGAACGACCATGGAAACAAAAACAAATATTACACCAAGCATCATCAAATACCCCATCTCATCAGAAAAATGCATTCGTCTGATGGAATCAGAGAATAAACTCTTGTTTGTTGTAGATAAACAGGCAAGCAAACAGGATATCAAAAAAGCTATTGAAGAAACCTTCAAAGTCAAAGTTACAAGCGTAAACACATATATCTTCGATTCAAAAAAGCGGGCGTATGTTCAATTTTCAAAAGAATATCCTGCTATCGATGTTGCAACACAACTCGGGTTAATGTAAACGTAAGAACCTAAGAAAGAACAAACCTCAAGAAAGAATATGCAGATTCGGTGAACTCACATGGGAAAAAATCTTGTTCAACAAGCGCGTGGTCATGGCGGGCCCACCTATCGTGCTCCGTCCTTTCGCTACGCTGGAAAGATCTCCCATAGAACCTGGTCTGCTCAGAATATCAAAGGAAATGTTATTGACCTGCTCAAATGCCCAGGTCATTCAGCACCCTTAATGGTTATTGAATACGAAGACGGCGATCGAAACTTAACCGTTGCACCAGAAGGAATTCGTGTAGGCGATGAAGTGGTTGCAGGTCCTACAGCACCTATTGGCTTAGGAAACACGGTTCAACTTCAAAACCTTCCTGAAGGTGCTTTAGTGCACAATCTTGAAGCATCCCCTGGGGATGGGGGAAAGTTTGTCCGCACCTCAGGCGGTGCAGGGCGTATTGTAACAAAAATGACGGATAAAATCATTGTGAAAATGCCTTCATTAAAAAACCGTGAATTTCATCCTGCATGCAGGGCTTCACTGGGTATTATTGGCGGAAGTGGACGAACCGAAAAGCCATTCATGCGTGCAGGAACGAAACACTTCCATATGAAAGCGAAGAACAAACTCTGGCCAAAGACCTCTGGTGGTGCACAAAACGCTGTCGATCACCCATTCGGAAACAAGCGTACACAGCGTAAGTCCAAGGCAAGACCTGCTCCTCGCAATGCTCCTCCGGGCCGTAAGGTAGGTATGATTCGACCTCCGAGATCAGGAAGAAAACGGTAGAAAAAAATAGAAAACAAGAAACGACCAAAGCATAACTACGAAAAAACAACAAAACAACAAAACAACAAAGAAACAAACAAAACGTTGATGACTCATGGCAAAAAAAGAATTTATGTACCGCGGAAAAACACTTGATGAAATCAAGCGTTTGAATCTCACTGAGTTTGCTCAATTGATTCCTGCACGCCAGCGACGCTCACTCAAAAAAGGCCTTACTCACTCGCAGAAAGTATTGCTTGAAAGCATCAAAAAAGACAAGAAAAAACTGAGAACACAGTCGCGAGATATGGTCATTGTTCCTGCGATGCTTGACAAGACCATTGAACTGCACTCGGGAAATGAGTGGAAGCGACTTTTGATCACACCTTATATGCTTGGCCATTACCTTGGCGAATTTGCACTGACACGAAGACGTGTTGCGCACAACGCACCAGGTATTGGTGCTACGCGATCCAGTTCGAACTTGTCGGTGAAATAGAGCGGTGAAATAAACAACCCCAAGGGAATAAACCAATCAACCATGGAACAACACTACAGCTTTGAAGGATACGAAAAAGCCAATATGGCTCGTGCTTGCGGCAGAGATCTTCCTATCTCTATGAAGCACGCGATGGAACTCTGCAGTATGCTCAAGAACAAACGCTTGAGCGATGCTAAAAAAATCCTTGAGCGTGTTGTCAAGTTTAAACAAGCTGTCCCTTTCAAACGCTTTACGAATGGGCTTGGTCATAAACCAGGCATGTGCGCAGGAGCCTACCCTATCAAAGCAAGCACCATGATCCTCGAACTTTTGAACAGTGTCGAATCGAATGCTCAGCAAAAAGGTCTGCACACCGGTGATCTTTCCATTATTCACTTCCGTGCTCAGAAAGGTTCACGAACCATGCACCCTTCCCGCTTTCGAGGAAGAAGAATGAAGGTGACACATGTTGAAGTGGTTGTTCGTGAAGTTGCAGCAAGTGAAAAGAAAACTGAAGGAAAGAAAGAAACAAAGAAGGTTAAAAGACAAGAAACCAAAGCAACAGTGGCGCCTCAAACAACACCATCCATACCTCACGTACCCCCTTCCCAATCTCCCACTCACAGCCCACAACCTAAAAGAGGACCGCAATGATTGAACGAAAAATTATTTCACAAAAACTGAAGGAATTTCAGATTCAAGATTATATCTCTTCCACGCTGAAGAATAGCGGCCAGAGCCACACGAAGCTCCTCCATACTCCGCTTGGAGAAAAAATTGTCGTGTACACCTCGCGCCCCGGCATTATTGTGGGAAGAAAAGGACAGCATATCAAAAAATTGACCTCCGCGATCAAAAAACGTTTTGAACTTGAAAATCCCCAGCTGGAGATTGCCGAAGTTGAAAATGTCAACCTCAATGCAAAAATTGTTGCTGAGCGTATTGCTCAATCCTTTGAGCGCTATGGCTCTCAACGTTTTAAGGGCATTGTCCATCGTGTCATGCAGGATAGTATCACCGCAAAAGCAATGGGTATCGAAGTGACCATTTCAGGAAAAGTTCCCAGTGCACGTGCAAAAGCATGGCGATTTTACCTCGGCTACCTCAAAAAATGCGGAGATATTGCACTCACCGGAGTGGATAGGGGATTTGCCACTGCAAAACTCAAATCAGGAATTATCGGCATCAAAGTAAGAATCATGCCACCCACAACAAAACTTCCGGATGATATTCATGTTGCAACGGCCTCAGAACTCGAACTACTCACTCAAGAACTTAAAGAAGTAAAGTCAGGAGTTCCGGGAAGTCATTCCGAAAGCCAAGAGACTGCAGGAAACGAAGAAGGTAAAAAAGAAGAGAAAACGGCAAAAAAACCCCGCAAACGTGCTTCAAAGAAAAAAGAGTCTCCAGAACCGCAGGGCGTTCAGGCGTCTCAAGCACAACCTCAAACACCCTCTCCAACGCTTGCAGCGCAGGATGTTGAACTCGAAGAAACACCGGATGAAAATTGATCTTTCGCAAACTTCAACTCACACACATCAAGGGATACACATGACCAAAGCATTCAAAGAATTACAAGGGATGAATCAAGGCGACCTTGCAGGAAAACTGCAGGAAGTCAAGAAGGAAACCATCAAGCTCAAAGCTCAGGTAGCCATCGGCACGGTTCCTAAAAATTCCCTGCAAATCCGCAATCATAGGCGGACGATTGCTCGGATCTTGACGCTTTTGAATCGTCAGAAACCTCCTGTTCAAAAAACAGAACAAAAATCAACAGAACAAAAACAAACAGAACAAAAGCAAAAACCAAAACTGACAACCTATCAATTACCAAAAAAACAGAAAGGTCAATAGGAGGATAACAACGTATGGGTACTATTTGCACGGTTTGCGGACTCCCCCAGGAACTTTGTGTATGCGAGTCCCTTGCTAAAGAAAGTCAGCGCATTACCGTTGAAGTGGAAAAACGAAAATTCCAAAAAGTATACACTATCATCAGTGGCATTGACTTAAAACAGCTTGACACCAGACAACTGCTCAAAAACCTCAAAAATAAATTTGCGTGCGGGGGAACGATCAAGAACGGCCATATTGAACTTCAAGGCGACCACAAATTCAAGGCAAAACAAGTGCTTACCGAACTGGGTTTTCCCAACGAGACGATTGATATAAGATAAAAATGGATAATAAGGATGTTAAAGAAGGATGTGAATCACATGACCTCAACAAAACAAGTAGGGACCGCAGGAACTATTGCTCCTGGCGTAAGAAATACCGGCTTAGCAGTAGCTCTGCCTTCACAATCTTGCAACGATCATCGATGTCCTTTCCATGGCTCGCTTACCGTACGAAAACGAAACTTTATTGGCACTGTTTTATCAGCAAAAGCACAAAAATCTGCAACCGTTGGTTGGGAGCGAAGATATTATATCCCTAAATATGAGCGTTATGAAAAACGAAAAACAAAACTGCAGGTTCATAATCCTCCCTGCCTGGATGTCAAGCAAGGAGAAATTGTGAAAATTGTAGAAACACGGCCCCTCAGCAAAACCAAAAACTTTGTCGTGATCGAAAAATTGGGTGTTGAGAAGAAAGTGCGGGGAGAAGACGTTACCTTGAAAGAAGAAAAAGCGGAAAAATCCCCTGAACCAGGGTCTGCTGGATCTGCGGGTGCAGGATCTCCTGCTCAAAAATCTGCATCCAAAACAAAAGACAGCAAAGAGAAAGGGGGGCAAACTGTCAAGGCACCAAAGAAAAACAAATTTGATACGGTAAAGTCGGATAACACAAATTCCGATACTGTATAATCCTCGTATCATAGTATAACCCAAGGTGAATATGTATGCAATCCCAAAAAGCATTTGTCACACGCGCACTTAACGTTGGAGCCTATTTGGAAACCTGTGACAACTCGGGAGCAAAGATTGTCAAGCTCTTTAGTGTCAAAGGATCAAAAACGGTTAAGGGAAGAATTGCAGCAGCAGGTGTAGGAGACCTTGTTCAAGTTTCAGTCAAGAAAGGAAAACCTGATGTGCGAAAAAAGGTTATGTTCGGTGTTATTGTAAGGCAAAAAAAAGAATACCGAAGACCTGACGGCATGCGCATTAAATTTCAAGACAACTCCATTGTCATCCTGAAAGATGATAAAGGAAACCCCAAAGGAACGATTTTCAAAGGTCCTATTGCAAAGGAAGCATGTGATCGCTGGCCTCCTATTGCTAAAATTGCAAGCATCATCGTATAATTATTATGAGTAACCCTCAACAGAAATAAACGGAGTTTACCAAAACATGAAAACCTGGTCATCGCATTGGAAATCAAGTACGCAACCGCGGAAGCAGAGAAAATATGCGTACACTGCACCTCTACATATTCGGAGGAGATTCCTCTCTGCAACGCTTTCCAAATCTCTGAGAAAACAGTATAACCTTCGCTCGCTTCCGGTGCGCAAGGGCGACAAGGCAAAAGTTATGCGCGGGCAGTTCAGAGGAAAAGATGCTGAGATTGTTCGTGTTGACAGTACAAGGACCCGTGTTTTCCTCAATGGTTTAGAAGTTGCAAAACGCGACGGCTCAAAGAAGCTGGTTCCAGTGCATCCTTCCAACCTCATGCTCACTTCGCTGGAAACAAGCGACAAACGCCGGTTTGAGACCAAAAAGTAATAGCAAAAGCAACATAAAAAATAATATAAAAAAATATCATCAACAAACAAAAAAACAACATAAAAAATAAAAACGTGAAACACATGGGAAAAAATCACTTGAAACGCATTGCAATGCCAAAAACCTGGCACTTGCCAAGAAAGGAAACCATTTTTCTCGCTCGACCTAATCCCGGTTCTGCTATTCTGGCATTTTCTATGCCCCTTTCGTTGGTTATGAAAGAACTGATTAAATGCGTAAAAACAACAAAAGAAGTCAAGAGCATCCTCAAAACAAAAGGCGTCTTTGTTGACGAACGAAGACGATGGGATGATAAATACAATGTGGGTTTGATGGATACGATTGCTTTGCCAACAAGCAACGAATACTATCGTCTGCTCCTCAATACCAACGGAAAGCTTGACATTGCACCTATTTCCAAAGATGAAGCAAGCATGAAATTAGTTAAAATCGTTGGAAAAACAATTCTCAACAAAGATCACGTTCAAATAAATCTTTCCAGTGGCCGCAACCTTATTGTAAAAATAGGGGAGAAGGGCGCAGGTGCATACAACGTCCATGACACACTCATGCTTTCACTTCCTGGTCAGCAGATTAAACAGCACCTTAAATTTGAAGCAGGTTGTTTAGTGTATCTTACGGGTGGAAAGCACACCGGAAAGGTTGGAAAACTCGTAGGAGTCAACAACGACAAGACCATCTCACTCGAAACACCGCAGGGAATCTATAAAACCGAAAAGTATTATGCTTTTGTTATTGGCAAAGAAAAGTCAGTTATTACCTTACCTCAGTAAACTATCTGAAAACGACCATGGAACAAAACCAAGAAAACAAAATGAGGCAAATCCGCATTGAGAAACTTACCCTCAATGTTGGCGCAGGGAAAGATGCTGTAAAGTTAAAAAAAGGCATCAAGCTCCTTAAAAATATTACCGGAGTAGATCCTCTTACTACTTTCACTCAAAAAAGAATTCCTGCGTGGGGTCTTCGTCCTGGTCTTCCTATCGGATGCAAGATCACCCTGCGAAAAACCAAGGCAACACAGCTCCTGCCGAGACTGCTTGATGCAAAATCACTCCAGCTAAAAAAAGACAACTTTGACAGCTGTGGAAATGTGTCCTTTGGCATTCACGAATACATTGATATTCCCGGTGTCGGCTATGACCCTGAAATTGGCGTCTTGGGGCTTCAAGTTTGCCTCACACTCGCAAGACCGGGCTACCGCGTCAAATTCCGACGCTTGCGCAAGTCATTTATCAATCCTAAACATATCATTAAACAAGACGAGGCAATTTCATTTATGGGATCTGCTTTCCGCGTCAAGGTTGGTGAAGAAGAATGATCGGTGAAGAAAAATGAGCTACAGTGACTATCGCAAAGTTTTCAAGCAATTGAAGAACAAGATCAATAAACTCAATAAATACAAAAAGCACAACGCTCCCAAAGAGCGATCCTGCGGTATCTCGCGCAAGCGATGCAGGCAGTGCGGAAGAATCCGGGCGCATATCAGCAAATACGGACTTGATTTGTGCAGGCAGTGCTTCCGCGATGTTGCAGTAAAATTAGGATTCAAAAAATATAACTAAAAAACTATCATTAAAAAATATGATAAACTATGATTAAAAGGTGCAAACATGTCCATGAATGATCCAATTGCAAGCGCATTGTCCCTGATGCTCAATGCAGAGAAGGGAGGACAGCGTGACTGTTTATTGAAGCCACGATCCCGCTTGCTGAAACAGCTCCTTACCCTGTTGCAACACCATGGTTATGTGCAGGATATTGCCGAAGTTGCAGACGGAAAAGGGGGATATTTGAAAGTGAAACTTTCCGGCACCATCAACAAATGCGGGGTTATTAAACCTCGATTTTCCGTTGGAATACCTGATTATGAAAAATTTGAACGCAGGTATCTGCCCGCCAAAGACTTTGGCATCCTCATCGTTTCCACCTCAAAAGGAATCATGGCGCATACTGAAGCTAAAGCACAAAACTTAGGAGGACGATTATTGGTGTATTGTTATTAAGAATAGTCTTCCACGGTGACACTCATGCGACTTCAACTGTTAAAAAAAGAAATCAATGTGCCTCAAGGGGCAACCGTTGCGCTAGTTGGACAACTCCTTTCCGCCAAGGGTCCGAAAGGCGAAGTCAAACGCCAGTTTGAGGCGCCGGGCGTCAGTATTGAAAAAATCGACTCAAAAATTATAGTCTCTGTCAAAAACGCAACCAAAAAAGATAAGACTACGGTTGGCTCTGTCACCGCACACATCAAAAACATTATACAGGGTGTTACTCAAGGATTTACCTACAAACTCAAAATTTGCTCCGGTCACTTCCCCATGAATGTTAGTGTTGTCGGGAAACAAATCATTATTAAAAACTTCCTGGGGGAAAAATTCCCTCGCATTGCAGATTTTCCTCCTAACGTAACTGTGAAAGTTGTTGGCCAGGAAATCCTTGTCGAATCTCCTGATAAAGAAATTGCAGGATGCTCTGCCGCGATCATTGAAATCCTGACGCATGTTAAAGGAAGAGACCGAAGAATCTTCCAGGACGGCATTTTCATTATCCAAAAAGATCAAAAAGTGATTGCATAGCCATGATGCCAAAAATGATACCACAAACTCAACATCACAACGCTCCCCGAGAGCACGCACAACATGTGCAACACGCGCGAAATCCGGCGCTCGCATCGTTATTGGAAATACGAAAACATAAGAATAAACGCAAACCAAACTTTACTCGGCAGGATGTTCCTAAAAAAGCACGATTAGATGCTGTTTGGAGAAAACCCAAAGGTCTGCAGTCCAAGATGCGGAAGCATCTTCGCGGAAGAAAGCGATCTCCCAGTCCTGGATTTGGATCCCCGCGTATGGTGCGCGGATTATCACCCCAAGGATATCGGCCTGTTGTTGTTTTCACTCCTGAAATGCTTTCAAAAATCAATCCTCAAACTGAGGGGGTCCTTATTGCAGGATCGGTCGGACAAAAAAAACGAGCAGTTATCGTCAAGAAGACTCTTGAACTCAAACTGCCTCTGTTGAATATCAAAGATGCTCAAGGATTTTTAAAATCTGTCGAATCTGAACTTGTCGACCGCAAGAAAACCAAGAAAGAAAAGAAACAAGTCAAAGAAAAGAAAAAAGAAGAGCTTGAAAAGAAGATCGAAAAAGAAAAAGCAAAAGAGCAAAAAGAGAAGAAAGAAGGGAAAGAAGATAAGGGAAAAGAAAAAGGGAAAGAAGAAAAGTCAGAACCAACAGAAGAAGAAAGAAAAGAGCAAGAACGACGAGAACAAGAACAACTGCTTATTCATGGGCAATAAAGGGCAGTAATAAAACGATGAAACTCAGGTGACTTATGCAATTTACGGTTCAACGACGATTGGCTGCATCAGTGTTCGGATGCTCCCCAGACAAAATCTGGTTTGATGCATCGCAGCTTGAAAAAATCAAAGAAGCAATTACCCGTGCAGACATTCGCAGCCTTATCAATAACGGAACGATTCGAAGAAAAGTTGATCATTCCAACTCTCGAGGTCGCGCGCGTGCGCGTCATGCGCAAAAGCGGAAAGGAAGACAACGCGGAGTTGGCAGCCGTAAAGGAAAAAAAACCGCACGCCTTGGCCGCAAGGATGCCTGGATTGACCGAGTCCGCTTACAGCGTGAATTCCTTCAGTCTTTGCGCGCAGGAGGCTATTTCGACAATAAAATCTTCCGTGACATGTATCAAAAAATCAAGGGCGGATTTTTCAGAAGCAGACGCCACTTGAAGCTGTACCTCGAGGAGAATAAACTCGTTACACCCACCTCCCCTACACCCACTCAAAAAAGAACTCAAGAATCCAAAACATTCCCCTCAAAAAAAGAAATGAGCAAAGAAACAAAGACAAACTAACAAACTAAACCATGGCACGAAAAAAAACGTATACGATCCCAACCATCAAGTTGAGGAGACATCAGGAAGGAAAAACGAACTATCGTAAACGACTCGGTTTACTGAAAGCTCGAAAACCTCGTTTAGTGGTGCGAAAATCCTTAAAGAATCTCCTGGTTCAGCTTGTCCAATACCAGCCTGCAGGCGATCGCATTTTGGCATCTGCGCACAGTCATGAACTTTACAAACTCGGGTGGAAGGCTTCAGGAAAGAATATCCCTGCAGCATATCTCCTCGGAATGCTGATTGCGCAGAAAGCAAAAAAACAGCAGATTCGCGAGGCAGTGCTTGACTTAGGACTTCAAGTTTCCTCGAAAGGTTCGCGCATTTATGCTGTCGTAAAAGGAGCTCGAGAGCAGGGGTTGCAGATTCCTGTCAACGAGGAAATTCTTCCCTCCCTTGATATTGTTAATGGGAAAGTTGTGGTTTCTTATGCCCAGCTTCTCAAAAAAGAGAAAGCCTTATATGAAAAGCGCTTTTCAGGTTACCTCAAACATGGCTGTGATCCTGAACAGCTTGGAAAAATGATTCAGGATATCAAAAATAAAATAGTAAAACAATAGTGAAACGAGCGAAACAAGTCAAAGAAACAAGTCAAAAAATGAAACGAAACGTCCGATACAACTAAACATGTGATACTCACCATGGCAAAAAAAGAAAGCAAAGAACAAGAACTGCAGGAAAAGGGAACAACGCCCCGGAAAGGTTCAAAATCCGGAGCCGGACACGCTGGCAAACTCCCTGCTCAAGAAGCAGCTATAGAAAAAGTCGTTGAAGAAGTTTTAGAAGTCGAAAAGCCTGAAGTTATTGCAGTGGAAGCTGAACACATTGTTCCTTTGGAAGAAGAACAAATCGTCGTTAAGAAACAGGACGAAAAGCTGTGGGAGCCGAGAACTCTTATTGGCAAGAAAGTGAAATCAGGAGAAATCAAAACACTTGAAGAAGTCTTTAATCTTGGCTATAAACTGATGGAAACCCAAATTGTCGACGTTCTTGTTCCTAACCTTCAATCTGATCTCATTTTAGTGGGTCAGTCAAAGGGTAAATTTGGGGGCGGTCAGCGACGTGTATTCAGACAAACTCAAAAGAAAACGATGGAAGGAAACAAACCTTCGTTTTCCACCATTGCGGTTGTGGGCAACCAGGACGGCATTGTGGGGATTGGATATGGAAAAGCAAAAGAAACCGTTCCTGCTCGTGAAAAAGCACTGCGTAATGCAAAACTCAATGTGTTTATGATCCGAAGAGGCTGCGGATCCTGGCTTTGCAACTGCGGCAAGCATCACTCTATTCCTTATACTGTGCGCGGAAAATCAGGATCGGTGATTGTTGAACTGCGTCCTGCACCTCGCGGTAAGGGCCTTGTTGCTCCTGAAGAATGTAAGAAAATCATGAGGCTTGCAGGCATTAGGGATTTATGGTCTCGCGTCTATGGTTGCACTTCAACACGAGCCAATATGATTGTTGCAACCGTCCTTGCTTTACAGCAACTGATGCAGATCAAAGTGCAGTCTGCTTATTATGAAAAACTTGGCGTGGTGAACGGGTCTACGGGAGTTTTGGAAGTGCCTATTCTTCAAACACCATCTCCTTCCAAAGAAAGAGGACAAAGAGGACGCCGCAGAAACAATAAATTTTAGGTTAAAATGAGGTTATCAAACAAAACCTCAAACCAAACCAAACCAAACCAAACCAAACAAAACAAAACAGGAAAAACATGGAAAAAACTTCAAAATCCGAAAGTGGAAAAGGACATGAAAAAGGAAATGAAACTGTGAAGATACAGAAACCCCTCCAAAAATCTATACAACAATCTCCTGGTTCAGCACCTCCTCCAACACTTCATTCGGTGCCTCATTCCGCATCCCACTCAACAAAAATATTTGCTATTGTTCGTATGCGGGGCGTTGTCCGTATTGCTCCGGGTATTGAAGAAACCCTTACTAAACTGAATATACGTCGTGTTAACTATTGCACCCTTATTCGTGATGCTCCTAATCTCCACGGAATGCTCCAAAAGGCAAAGGACTATATTACCTGGGGTGAGGCATCGCCTGATCTGATCAAGGCGCTTGAGAAAAAAGCAGAACCGGATCCCCGCGATCCCAAGAAAAAGAAGCCCTTTTTCCGTTTGAATCCTCCGCGAGGAGGCTATGGCAGAAAAGGCATCAAAACCTCGTTTAATCAGTCCGGTGCATCCGGCTATCGCGGAGAAAAGATTAATCATCTTATTCAGCGTATGTTGATGTGAAACTGACGTGAAACCATGACAACCCACCGAAGAAAAAAAGTACGAAAATACAGGGGAAGCAAGACGCACGGTTGCGGCAGTATGAAAAAACGTCGAGGTGCTGGTCATCGTGGTGGAAGAGGTAATGCCGGAAGTGGAAAACGTGCAGATACCAACAAACCCACGACCCTCAAAGATCCGCTTTATTTTGGAAAGCATGGTTTTACTCCTAAAAATACGACACCTGTCTTTGCAGTTGATCTTCGCTACTTTCAACAAACCATCGGTAAGCTTGTCAGCAGACAGCTTGTTTCAGAAAAAAGTGGGTTGTACACGGTTGACTTAGCAAAACTGGGATACCAAAAACTGCTGGGTGGAACGGTTGGCAAATTTGCCCAAAAAGTCCATTTTATTACCGAATATGCCTCTGCAGGTGCTATTGAAAAAGTTCAACAAGCAGGGGGAAAGGTTGAAGTAACTCATCCGGTCGATGATACTCCTGATGATGCTGAAAAAGCTGAAAAACCCGGAAACAAAGAACCCGGAAACAAAGAACCCGGAAACAAAGAAAGCAAAAAACCAACAGCTTAAAAAACTCCATCCTCTGTTTCATCCCTTATCAACCCTTATCCACCTTTTAAGGTAACTCACGATGTCTCTTTCATCCATTTGGCAGGCAGTTTCAACAAATCTTCCTGAAGTTGCAGGACCTTCTCAACGTAAACTTGATTTTAAAGAGAAGCTCAAGTGGACCCTCATCGTTCTCGTTGCTTTTTTTATCCTAGGTTTAGTCAAATTATTTGGTTTAGGGCAGAATGCACTTGAACAGTTTGAATTCCTTTCCTTGATCTTGGGGGCTGAGTTTGGTTCGATTATCTCACTCGGTATTGGTCCTCTGGTTACTTCATCGATTGTCCTGCAATTATTGAACGGTTCAGGTATTGTCAAATTTGACTTAACGACCCATGACGGGAAAAAGAATTTCCAGGCAGTACAGAAAATGCTGTCTATATTCTTTATCTTGTTTGAAGCAGTGGTTTATGTCTTTATGGGCGGTCTCTCGCCTCCAGCAGAATTTGTAGGAACCGGTTTGTTCCTTCAGCTTGAATTAATCTTAGTCTTTCAGCTCTTTATCGGCGGTATCCTCATTATGTTCATGGACGAGATTGTCAGCAAATGGGGATTTGGTTCAGGTATCAGCTTGTTTATCGCAGCAGGAGTTTCCAAACAATTATTTATCCGGCTCCTTTCACCTTTTTCCATTACCCGCGTTCTTGGTTGGCCCTTCGGCACTGAGGCTCCGGTTGGTAAAATCCTTGATTTGTTTTACTCTTTGCTTTCCGCAAACCCCAAAGGCGCTTTTCTTGCATTGGCAATGATTGGAGCAACGGTTTTAGTCTTTGTGATGGCAGTCTATGGGCAGTCGATGAAAGTTGAAATTCCGTTATCCTTTGGCAGAATTCGCGGCCACGGTATCCGCTGGCCTCTCAGTTTTATGTACACAAGCAATATTCCTGTTATTCTTGTTGCAGCACTCTTTGCAAATATCCAACTCTGGGCAAGGCTTTTACAAAACTGGGGTCATCCCCTTTTAGGAACCTTTGTTGGAAATACTCCTGCTTCAGGTCTTGTTTCTTGGTTGACCCCTCCTAATATTCTTGAAGGACTCATTAAAGGAACATTGACGTTGAATGATGTGGGTGTTGCATTCGTTTACATGATTTTATTGATGGGCGGTGCGGTCATGTTCTCCTACTTTTGGGTGCAGACATCAGGAATGGATGCAAAGTCCCAAGCAAAACAGATCCTTGCTTCAGGATTAAGCATGCCGGGTTTTCGACAAGATCCGAGAATTATGGAGAGGCTTCTCCAGCGCTATATTGGTCCCTTGACGATCATGGGCGCTATGGCGATTGGATTCCTTGCAGCCTTAGCAGATATATCAGGTGCTTTAGTCAATGGAACATCCTTACTGCTTGCAGTTATGATTGTCTTTAGATTGTATGAAGATATTGCGAAACAGCACATGTACGATATGCATCCGATGATGCGGAAGTTTATGCAGATATAACTCGCGCATCAGCTGAAAAAATAAATAAAACCAAAAATAAATAAAACTGAGATCAAGAGGGTATAGACATGGGTTTTTTACAAAGTTTGGGTGCCTGGGTGAATGTGGTTCTTGATCCTTTACTCTCTCCTTTATTGAAACTGGGCCCTTTCTGGGTTGTGCTCATTCTTTCCTTTGTGATTGCTTTTTTCATTAATCTCATTACTAAGCTTTTTACGAATCAAGAAGAGATGAAAAACCTCAAGGATGAGCTCAAAAAAGTACAGCAACAGGTCAAAGAAGTCGGCAATGATGCGGAGAAACGCATGGAGCTTCAAAAGAAGGCTATGGACAAGAACTTTGCCTATCTCAAGCATTCGCTTCGTTCAACCTTTATTACTATTATTCCTCTTTTGATTCTTTTCGGCTGGATGCAGTTGCATCTCGGTTTTGTTCCCCTTCATATTGATCAGCCTTTTACCACCTCGCTTGCTTTTGCAGAGGGAATTACAGGTTCTGTAAGCATCGATGCTCCGAATCTTGAATTGATTCCCAGCACGGCAAATGGAACGGTCGCACAGGAAAAAGAAAAGCTTGTTGTCGACGGAAAAGCATCCTGGGCCTTGCGCGGGAAGCCGGGAGATTATGTTTTGTCGTACAAGTTTATGAATAAAACCTATACCAACGAAGTCAGCATTAAAGAACAAGGCGAATCAGGGTACAAAATTCCCAACACCTTAGTCCGGGATGGTATTATCAAGTCCATTGATGTTCAGCTTGAGAAGATTGTGGTGCTTGAGGTGTTTGGCCTGAAACTCAGCTGGTTCTGGGCGTATATTATTTTCTCGATTGTATTCAGTCTGGTGCTCAAGAAGCTGATGAAGGTGTATTAAAGAAGCATATTAAAATTTTATACCTTAAAACCTCACCAACTCTTCAAATAACAGCCCCTTGCGCTGTGCATCTTCCATGCTGACTACATAGTTTCCTTCGTCTGTGCCTTCTGTTTTAGTCTTCGCAATATCCTCAACACTCAAGAAATACCAGCCATTGCTGGATGCTGTTTCTTTCTTTTCGATCCTGCTGTCAAAACGCACGCCGATCCAGGGCTCTGCTCCAAAGCCTCGTGCAAAGAGCTTCAATTCCTCAACTTCTTTGATGGTAAGATACTGTCTGTTCTGTTTGGTAGATTTGCATTCTATCGCAAGCTTGCGCTGGGGGTTTCCTGCAAGGATGTCCGGACAAGGATACTTGATCGAACCGCTCCCTGGAGCTCTCAGTACCACCCACTGATTCGTTTTCCAGAACTTATGCACAAGCTCGCGCTCTGCTTTTGTGCCTTTGGCTTTGGCGTTGATTATGATCACCTCTCTCAACATAGTCTATTCGTAGCCTGCTATCCATAGCCTGTTGCCTTGGTCTATAAAAAACTTCCCTATTCGCGCCAAAATGTTTTAATCAGGCAATCGGGGCAGTTTGGCTGCTCTATTTTGCCTGAGAACGTTATTTAGCTTCTTTCCGACCACAAAGTTTATATAAGGTGCTTGTCTTTGTCTCATCAATCATTAATAATCTTTTTGAGGGATACTATGGACGCAAAACGACTCTTACCGCTTGCAGCAATGGAAAAGATTCTGAAGGATTCTGGCGCTGAGCGTGTTTCTGACACTGCCAAAGTTGCACTGAAGGATGCTTTGCAGGAACTTGCTGAGAAACTTGCAGAAACTGCAGTGAAACTAGCAGGCCACGCAGGCAGGAAGACGATTAAGGCTGAGGATATCAAGTTGGCCGCGAAGAGTTAATCCAAATTATCTTTTCTTCAAATCTTTTTCTTCATTTCTTACGAAAGAAAAAGCCTTACCAAACCCACCAAAACAAACAGAATTCCTACAGCAACACAGGCGTATGCAACTTTTTCATCCGTTGCAGCTTCTTTGAACTTCTTGACCAGTGCATCCGTGTCAATCTTGATCGTTTTTCCCATGATTTAATGTATTGTTTTGTTATTTATTAAGATGATGCTGGTTAAACCTTCACCCTCAGAAAATCATGCGCACATTCTGCACCCTTAAAATAGGTTCGGGCTTCTTCCCGGATGGGTGTGATGGTATCATAACGCTGTGAGAAATGCGTGAGATACAGCTTTTTTGCTCCAGCTTCATGCGCAATCTGTGCAGCCTGCTTTGCAGTCATGTGATGATGTTTTTCTGCTTTCTCTGATTCTGTTTCGCAGTAGGTTGCTTCGCAAATCAGCACATCGCTGTCTTTCGCAAGCAGAGCAAGGTTTCCGCAGACTGCCGTGTCCTGCAAAAGCGTAATCTTTTTTCCCTGCACCAAGGTTGTTGCTTTTTCAACCTCTACCTTTTTTCCCTGGTACACCATGTCCTCTCCTTTCTGCAACTTTTGCAGATGCGGTCCTTCAGGAATACCCATTCTTTTCAGCAAAGGCATATTGATTCTTCTGCGATCTTTTTCGATGAATGCATATCCAATCGCTGGAGTGGTATGCCTCAATGATGCAACTTCGACAACAAAATCCTCAGTTTCAAGAATTTTCTTGATGCCTTTTTTCCTGTCGCAGTCATGTTCAAAGATCTGGAGATCTAATTGGCAGGGGAAGTCAATACTCTTCATCCCATGTTCCATGCGTTCTTTGGTTCCTTTAGGGCCGTGGATTTCGACACGGTGTTCCACTTCCCTGTTCATGGTCTGGAGCAAGGGCATCAAACC
>Ga0066337_103_pt1 | contig 32004 bp, 28 predicted proteins | sample RifGroA2_FD_59261 | JGI IMG/M metagenome (GOLD analysis project Ga0066337, IMG submission 59261) | Archaeon GW2011_AR16 | reverse complement strand
AAATCCCAGCCAGAGAAACTTGTCAAGGACAAGCTTCATCACTTGAAATTCTTGATCCTGCGATAATCGTCTTTTTGCTTTTGCCATGTGATCACCATTGATTGTTTATTGCACTGTTACAAAGAAGGATTTTTTGGCGTAGTCGCAACTTTCACCACCGCCACGACTCACGCAAACATGACATGAGTGAGTGGTACGCGCTGCATTTGCGTCAATTTTTATGATCATTTTACCGACAGCAACAGCACTTTCATCGAGAGCATCGTCAGCAATAATAGTGGCAAGATTCCCAAGTTCCGTACCCTCTAAGGCTTTTGTACATGTAGCTGTAACACCGAATGATTGAGATAGCTCAACATTTTTGATAGCGAAATAAACATCTTTTGTTTCGCTGCGCGGAATGTTCACATCTTCTTCACGAAGGGTCAGCTTTGCCGATGAGGTCCTCAGCTGTTCGATCATCTGGGCTTTAATATCTTCACCCACTTCTCCGAGTTGTTTCGTCGTCTTCGAAAACAAGCCTTTCATAAACCTTCATCCTATCACACCTCTTTTTAAGCAATGAACAAGCCTATGCTCTTCCCAGTGCTTTTATTTTATAAAGATTGTCATAAAAACCAACAGGAGGAATCAGATCAGAAGCCAAAAGCTTTATAAATCACCCCCATGTCCGCAGGGGATATGGTAAAAATTCGAAAAGCATGTTCCTATCGGCAGTTAGAAACGCCGTATACACGAATCTCCAAATACCGGGCAAAGGCCTTTATTCGGGCTGTTCCGCAACGAAAAATTGTTCGTTATGATATGGGAGAAACGAAAAGAGTGAACTTTCCCTACAGCGTCACGCTACGATCCAAAGACGATCTCCAAATTCGCCATAATGCTTTAGAAGCAGCAAGGATGACTTCGAACCGACTGCTTGAAAAAGTCATTGGAAAAACAGGGTATCGTATGCAATTACGAGTATTCCCTCACCACATTCTTCGAGAGAATCCCTTGGCAAGCGGAGCAGGTGCTGACCGTATGAGCACGGGAATGCAGCTTTCCTTTGGAAAACCGATCAGCAGTGCTGCACAAGTCAGACGAGGCCAGCTGATTTTAGAGGTTAAGACTGAAAAACAACACCTTGACACCGTTAAAAAAGCTATGGACCGAGCAAAGAACAAACTGCCTTGTAGCTGCTGGATTGAGATTGTCGAAAACAAATCGCCCACGCCCGTAACAGCAACGGCACCCGAAAAAAAAGCAGCCAGCACCGCTGCGTAAATGGGTTGTGCGAACAAACTTTTTTATATTCTACTCATTTCTGAGCCAACATGATGAACAAAATCTTAACATCGTTATCCAAACTCTTTTTGCCAGGCATCAGACTCAAACGCTGGCTCCTGGTGATGATCATCGGTCTTGTTTCGCTCATCCTCTTTTTTATGAGTACCTTTGGCAAAGCGGTAGCGAACGTCTTTGATTTTCTTGAAAGCAAACTCGCTCTTATATTCAGTCTTGGAAATATGGGTGGCGGACAGAAACTGCTGGTAAAAGTTGCATTGCTCCTCATCGGCCTGGGATGCTTGTATCTGGGAACCAAACATATAGTTGGAAGATTAATTGACGCCCTCATGCCTGAGAAAAAAGGAAAGATCGCCCATCTGCTGTATAAAAGCTCCGAACTTAATCAAGGAAAAAATGTAGTCGTGATTGGGGGAGGAACAGGACTGAACAGCATCCTCACCGGACTGAAACAGTACACGAACAATATTACGGCTATTATCACCATCGCTGACGAAGGACGAAGCAGCAGGATCCTCCGCAATGAATTTGGTATGCTTCCGCCAGGAGATTTCCGCAACTGTTTGGTTGCCTTATCAGACTCAGGACCCTTGATGGCAAAGCTTCTTCAATACCGATTCCAAAAAGGGAAAGGTCTCAAAGGGCATCCGCTGGGTAATCTCTTGATCACCGCAATGACGCACCTCACGGGTGATTTTGAAAAAGGACTGGAAGAAATTGAAAAGATTCTTTCGATCCGCGGAAAAGTGCTTCCGGTTTCAGTTGGAAAAACAAGCCTCTGTGCGGTGCTGGAAAATGGAAAAACGATCCGTGAAGAGCCGAATGTGGAAGAACACAAAACAAAATACAAGTCAGAGATTAAAAAACTCTTTTTAGATCCTCCGGTTTCTCTTACCAAAAAAGCAAGGGACGCAATCCTACACGCAGATCTCATTGTGCTCGGCCCGGGAAGTTTGTATACTAGTATTCTTCCGAACATTCTTGTGAAAGGCGTTGTTGAGGCAATCAAAGAAGCAAAAAACAAGAACGGAAAGCAGGCAAAAGTTTCCTATGTCTGCAATGTCATGACACAGCCAGGAGAAACTGATTATTATACTGCTTCAGATCATGTCGAGCGCATGGTGCAGTATCTGGGAGTTGGAGTTTTGGATTTTGTGGTGCTCAATGACGAGAAGGCTCCTGAGCAGCTGTATGAAAAATATAAAAAAGAAGGAGCACAGCGTGTGAAATTTGACAAAGAATCCTTGCACGGGTTTGAAGAGCAGTATCATGTCAAGGTTGTTCTTGCAAAATTGATGACCAAAGAGAATCTGCTCCGCCATGATCCGGATAAGCTGGCGAAGGCGGTGCTGGAGCTGTAACGAGGCATAACGGACTTTTTCCAGGGGGTCATTCTCATCAGAATCTTTATAAATTCAGAGGACCCTTTTTTCTATCATGGTCTTTCAGATCGATGTGGTACCTGAACGTATTGCCATCAAGTATAAAGGTGTTTTTGACTTTGGTGCGCTCTATAAGATGATGCGCGCCTGGTTTGAAGAGCGCGAGTTTGATTTTGACGAAGGCCGTTACAAGCACAAAGAAAAAGATATTGGCGCAGAAATTGAGATTGACTGGCGTGCGTATCGTTCGGTTACAGAAGTTTTCCAAGAGCGCTTCCACATCCACTTCCACATGTGGGATATTCGGGAAGTAGAAATTGTAAAAGAGGGAAAAAAGAAAAAGGTCTTCAAAGGCAGATTGATGATTGAAATTAAAGGAATTATCGATCTGGATTATGAAAACCAATTTGAAGGAAGCTTTGTGAAAGAAAAATGGAGAAACTTTCTGGTTGATTTTATTTATCGAAGGGATATTGACACCATCTGGGGGGACCGTCTGTGGTATGTGGCGCACAAACTGCAACAGAGAATCAAGCTGTTCCTGCAGATGGAGTCCCACAGCGATGTATACGATGATATGTGGTAGTAGCGGAATGCAGAACCCAGGAAAAAGCAACGCAGAAAGAAGGTAACGCATGGGAGAATATCAAAAACTTGTTGTTCAAAAATTGTCCTATGAAGGGCTGTTTAATTACAAAGAACTCTTCCGCATCATGGATTTTTGGCTGAGGGATAAGTTTTATGATAAGTTTGAATACCGCAATGAAGAGTACAATACGGACAAGGGAAAAGAGATTGTCACGGAATTCAAACCGTGGAAAAAGGTAACGGATTATTATAAAATTATTATCAAAATAGAATTCCACCTCATCGACATCCATAAAGTAGAAGTTGAACGCAATGGCAAGAAAGTGATGATGGATGAAGGAAAATGTGAAGTGAAACTCACGGGATATCTGATTCCTGATTACGAACATTGGTGGATTAAAAAACCCATGCACTATTTCCTCCGCGATATGTTTGAACGCTTTGTCTATTGGTATATCACCAGAAAATATCAGGGCATGGTTATTGACCACGTCGCTGATTTATATCATCACTTAAGCACGTATCTGAATGTCACACCCTACAAGGTGCATTAAAGACATACAAGGTGTATGGCTATGGTTATCACAAAAGACGACACGGATGTTCCCCTGGAGCGCGAAGACCGCTTCTCCAAATGGGAACTGCTCCAGGACATGGAGAAAGATCTGATTGTGGATAGACTCACCGTCAGATACAGTGGAGTCTTTAGTTTTGACGAACTGATTTCTTTGATTGACAAATGGTGTACGCAAAAAGGGTATATTAAAGAGCGCATCAGCAGCAAACATAAAATCAGCAGTAAGGGAAAACATCATGTGATCAGCTTTAAACTCCACCGCAAAGTTACCAGCCTGGATTTTTCCGTGATTTTTCTTGAACTCGACGTTGACCATATGACTGATGTGGACAAAGTTATTGATGGACAGAACTACCATCTCAACGAAGGAGACGTTGCGATTGTCTTTATTTCCTACCACATGTCCCACAAGAAAATGCGTTGGGAAACCAAACCGAAATTTGCTGTGATTCGGGCGTTTATTGATAAGTTTATTATCAAACTCGAAAGGCCGGAAGTGCCGGGAACGATTGTAGGAGACACGAAAGATCTTGCCATCAAACTCCGTGCAGCCATGATCTCGTGGTACCACCGCTTGAGTGCAGAAAAAGGCGAATATCGTATACCAAGCGGTATGTGGGAAGAGATACCCGATCTGCATCCGAAGTAAAAATCTTCTTAGAAAAGCTCTGTGAGGATAAGGCTTAAATAGCCCCTTCTTATCCAGCAGTTCATGGCAAAACCCAGTAAAACCAAAAGAGACGCAGCAAAAACCTATGTTATTAAGACGGTAGCAGGAACAACGCTCCTTCACGGCTCTAGCAAAGTGCTTGTCCAGCTTGGTGAAGACCGGTTCTTTGAACGAGATGCAGGCACCCTGCATGCCGGAGAGATGGTGTTATGGGAGAAAGAGTTTACGCAAGCTGATTTTGACGATTCGTTTCTGCTTCACAGTGAACGATACAGAAAGGCGCGTACTGAAATTCACCTTGCACATCCCGAAGATCCAGAACGAATGGTTCCAAGACTCAGGGCCTTTCTGCTCCAAGGTTTGCAAGAACAGGAAGTTATTCATGCCCCTGACCTCGAAAATCGTATCTTTATGGACGCCGGGAATTATGATGATTTCCCAAGGCCTGTGTATAGAGATATGGAACAGTACCTCCACAGTCTCCTCCAAGAAAAAGGACAAACTGAGGCAGAAAAAGTTTCGACCAGTGCGATTAATAAGTGGCTTCGTGGAGAAGTTCTGGCGCCAAGAGCCTGGGGTGTATTTGATGCCCTCACTACAGTAAATCCTGAATTTGAAACCATCGCCAAAAGCTTTGATCAGGATCACGGATTCCATTTTTCGTATCTGGTCTATGTTATTCTTCGACGTTCTGTCGCAGCATACTTTGCAAAACCACGGCAACCCGAAGATAAAGAAGATGAACCAGAAGTGAAGTACACGCCGCGCGGACATCTCACCGTAAAGCCCGAAGTAGAAATGATCCTGGGGCAGTTCTTTGGAAATACGATTGATAGAAAATTCCAGCCTGTTCGTGTGGTCAGTGTGAAAGAAGTTCCGCCATACCGGCATGACAGCCCAAGAGATAAGACGGTTATCGATCCCCATTTACGCAGAGGTGTGTACACCGTAAAAACAGGTGATAGACCTTCCATTACGATAAAAAATCTGAGAACCTTATTTGAAGACTACCGGACACTCGAACGGGTATTTTTAGAAACGATGGGAGTGTATCTTGTGCGACAATATGGCAAATCAAAAACAAACCAAGAAGCCGCAGTCATGTATGCTAGTGTACATGAAGTTGCGTGTCGAATTCTGCCACCACATGAAACTACTGATTATTTTTTCAGAGATGGAGTGGGACGTCTTTGCAGAACAAATTTTGGTCTGCTTCCTGACCAAGCAAAGGTTGAAGAAAAAGCAGAACAAGTTCTTGCAAGCATTGAAAACGGAGAAATTGATCAAACATTAGGATTTGAACGTCTTGCTACTGCAAGATTTACAGCGCTTCTTCACCGGCTCAATGGACAACTTCCCAACGGATTTAGAATGTGGTTGATGTACAGGGCAAAAGGTGCAGATGCCGAGTTTGAAGGAAAAAACAAAACAGTAAAACACTATCAAGATATGGCCCATGCTGCTTATGACCGTTTTGTACGAAGCAACGGGATTCCTCGAAACTACCAAGGGTTTATTGATACCATGATGGCGGTGCAAACCACGGGCAACAGGTCAGAAGAGTTCGCAAGAAGAATTCAAGAACGGTTAGAAGCAGGAATCAGGCAAGGAATTTACACATCTTACACACGCGAACATCTCCAAAGGGTATTGACAGAATACGACTTTCCACAATTTGAGCAGCATGCTCTTGTCGTTGACGAGAAATTAGATCTCCACCATCCTACGTTGGGTGTAACTCAAATTAATTTTGATAGGTAAGAGGGAAACCTTTTTAAACATTATCAAACCCGTCTCAAAACAGTCAGGCATGCAGGGGTAAACTCGATATCGTTGATATTGAGTTCCTTAGAGCAAAGCCTGGCCAAATGCGCAGGACTTAAGATCCTGTCCCTTAGTGGGTTCGAGGGTTCAAATCCCTTCCCCTGCATTTTTTTGATTTTTAATGAGTCGTTTTGATTTTCGAGCAGAGCGAGAAAATCCCAAGGAGGAGGTGTCGGAACCTAGGTTCTGACGTGGTAATCCCTTCCCCTGCATTTTTTAGTTTAGTTGTTTAGTTTAATTGTATAACCTAAGGTTGACAAAGAGAAACCTTTAATTATCTCCTTTCCCGATTATCTGCTTATGCTGGGAAAACGAAACTACCAAAACAAGAACTCAAGCAAAAAACGAAGCCAAAAGCCCAAGAAAGAGATCTTTGTCATTGGCGATATTGAAATGGGTGCAGGAACTATTACTGACGATTTTATTAGTGACTCTACGTTATCGACGTTGATCCTTTCCTTAGCAAAAAAGAAAGGGGTGGTGGATCTTATTCTCAATGGCGACACGTTTGACTTTCTAAAATGCCCTTTTAGTTATCAGGGAAAACAACTGCATCCAACGAAGATTACTGAGCAGATCTCTTTGAACAAGCTGGAAAGTATTTATACTGCACACCAGCCTGTCTTCCGGGCGCTCCACCAGTTTGTTCAGGACCCCCTGCATAATCTTTATTTTATCATAGGCAATCATGACCATGATCTTTTTTTTCCGGCTGTGCAAAAGCGCATCTATCAGTTTCTCAAAGGGAGGCATAATGTGTTTTTCACACTGCTTTACGAGCAGAACAAAGTTCATGTTGAGCACGGGCACCAGTATGATCCTTTGAATTGCATTGATCCAGAGAATGTGTTTACCACCACCCCTAAAAACACTTTTCTTAATCTCCCTGAAGCATCACAAGGGGTCCTCTCGAGTTTTATCAGCCTGAAAACAAAATATCATCCTTTTCTTGAAAGGATTAAGCCGATCAATGTACTCTTGTCCCAGCATAAGTTATTAAATAAAAGTATTAAGCGAAGAACACTTATCTATTTTACTCAGCGCATGATTGGCTATTTTTTACGGAGGCTTATCAACAAAAAAACTGCTTTTCCCAAAGAGCTCGTTCGTGAAGTGTTCATGCGCGTTAAAAAACAGGTTGATTGTGATGTAAAAGACTTTGTTTTAGTATTCAAACATCAAAAAAAAAGAAAACTTGCCAAGGGAAACATCTATGTTTTTGGCCATCTCCATGAGCGTTATTATGAGCATAAGGGATGGTGTATTGTTCGTGCAGATACCTGGCGTGATGAATATGTGTTTGATGAAGCAACAAGAACCCTCATACCCAAGACGAAAGCGTATGTACACATTGTTGTTTCTGCTCGCGGAGATCCGCGTGTAAGCATAAAATTCTGCCCAGTACAGAGGACGCTCCTTCCCTTTGCCAAGGTGCTTGCTGATGAGTTTGCCTGCCTCAAACAAGCAGCAAAAGAAGAAGGCTATCGTTTGCGGCTGTAAAAAACGCGATGGTGCAGGAAAAAGACATTTTTCCATTATCTTTATTAAGGATAAGCTCTTAGATTAATTTTGATGAATAAAAGAGTGATAATTGCAAGTATAGTAATAGTTCTACTGTTTAGTTTCTTTTACGCTAATCATGATTTCAATTCTTCTGGCGATTTTCCCACCGGCCTCGCCGTTGACGGCGGCCAGTCACGATATGACCAGTTGAAAGCGTGCGTTGCCAACGGACAACCATTAAACGCGTGCCGGCTGGCACTTGGAGTATCAACACAGGAAGAATTTGAAGCTGAGGGAAATAGGGCGGTCGAAGCAGGCGGCGCTGGCGGGCGGGACGGCAAGGTGATTGCAGGTGCGGTTGTTGCTGGACTTCCAACACCAGAAGAATTGCATGAGATGATTCTTGCGAATTGGCGAAATAACAAACAGGGATTAGGGGAATATGTTCATAAAACGTTTGCTACTGACGGTATAAGTTTAGGGAGACCCTACTCGCTGTATAATCTTCAGGGGCAAACTAATGCGTTCCTGCGTTATGCAGGGAAGAAACGAGATATTGCCCTGCTTGATGAGTTAGCGGGGTTATATCTTGTTCCCTTGCAATATCTGGAAGAAGTATCTGAGTTTCAATATACTTACTTAGCCGAAAATATTCCAATTGTCCCTCCTGATGCAACCCAAGAACAAAAGGTTAAGTTATGGGATCCTTATTACAAGGCAACCCTCCCTCTTGATAAACCCATCCGTATTTGGAGGGATACAACAGGAGTATTTTCAGAGAGTATGCTTGATGTCGGTCAATTTTTGTTTGGTGTTTCCGATGCGTTTGTATTTTTTTTGCGTATTCCTGCTGAACAACGAACAGGGAATATGCAGAGGTTTCTGAATGAGTATGGTTCTATCTTAAAAGAGCATTATTTTAGGTGGATTTATGATGACAGAAAGGCATACAATCTCAAAGGCTGGGCGTGTCAGGATCCCAGGGATCCTCAAATGAATGGTTATGAGTTTACTCAAAGACTTCTTGATGTGGGGTTTTATAGAGAAAAATCACATTGTAATTATGTTCCAGATGCGAGCATATTGGTTATTGGAGGTATTGCTAATCTATTAATGGCGGATGCGCAGGCTGTAGAGAATAGGGAACCTTCACTGTTAACTGCAGAAGAAAAACAAAAATTGCTTGATTATATTGATTTAGCCACGCGCCTTATGATATCAAGAACAACAGAATCAAACATACAAAACTTTAATGGTGAATCTGTTACGGGATACAATTTTGATGTCGTATATGGCCTGCAAGACCACAGCGCATCTGTCTATGCTGGTTATATGGGGGAACAATTTCCCACCGAAGCTGATAAACGTAAAGCTGTCACCTTGGGATGGGATCTTTCCCATGCTTCACGATTTCCATATGTCTTTACAACCATGCATGATGCTCGTCCGGTAACAGGCCAGGATTGGCCGAATACAGAGGACATGCGTCGTTTTGCCAATCAATTTGCATATAAAAACTTTAACAAAGATCTTAACAGGCCGCTCTTTACTAATTATGTTGATGGAAGCAACGGATGGTACCACGTTGATGTTAATAACGGTGTGGGCGTTCCTCCTTTTGGTTCCGGCCTGTCTGCGCCCGCAGGAGGTTGGGCGCTGTGGCATCGCTTTAATCCTGATATTGGAAAGGTTATGGCTTCTGTGTGGAAAGTAACCCGGTCAACAGATATTATTGATGAATCAGACAACAATCGTATAGCCCTTCTTGGAACAAATGGAGAACTCACCGAAGGAAAAATTGGTGTGGCTGTGAGGAGTATGCAAAAGTTAAATCCGCCAAAGCCCCTTGTTGATTGTGGCGCTTATCCTGCGTTAAGCAGTCCGCAAGGCTCTTTTGAAACTTGGTTCCAACTGAATGAGGTAGGCACGCGACAAAATATCCTTCATATTTATGAAACTGACGGTAAACGTCTTCTTATTGAGAAAACCCACAATAACCAAATATGGATTAATATCAAGGGTGTGAGTTGGTCGGAAAATCTATACGTCAATGCCTATTCAACTGCGACCATACAAGATACTCTTTGGCATCATCTGGTGGTTACTCAGAATGGCGCAGGAGTACAGCTCTATCTTGATGGAACACTTCAGGAAGTAACTGATGACGGGAAAAGGAAAGGGGAATGGACTGGTTTTATGGATATGGGCGTTCCAACAGCAGGTTGTGACTTGGGCGGCTCAAGTTTGTTAAGTCTTGGATTCGTAGGAATGCTTGATGAAGTACGCTTTTATAATAGGGCGCTTTCTTCAGGAGAAGTGCAGCAACATTTCACTGGACAATTTGCCAACGAAGAAGGATTGACTGCTCACTGGGCGTTTACTGTAAAAAATCCTGAATTGACGAATTTTAAGCGGGAGTATTATGGGGACAGGGTATATGACAACTTCCAAAAAAACGCGCCAGTGGAATATTTCCAACCAAAATCTTTAATTATGTTGCCATTTCTTTCTGCCATTTCAGATAGTGTTGATGATGCCCATGGATAAGCAAATAATGCTGTTCGGAATTGTTGCAGCGGTTTTGGTTAATTCAAGTTAAAACTTACAATTTTTATATACAAAACGGATAAAAGTCATACTTAAATTCTTCAGTCATTCTCAGAATCTCAAAATCCCTAATATGCTGAGCAAACTGATGCCGAAAATCTTTCAAATTTTTCTCAAGTTCAAGGTAATCAGGAACTTCAAATTCCAGTTGAAGATCATAATTTCCAAGAATTTTAGCAAAAAATAGCACTATACAACGTCAGTAAAACGTATCAAGGAGTTTCCGGTCCTGTTGCATTTGATCAGTTTGGAGATGTCCATAAAGAGGTGCAAGTAAAACAAATCAGAAACGGTAAGTATGTTGCTTATGAAAACAACTAACCAAAACACTAATTCTCTTTCCCCTTCCCCTGCGTCAACAACCCGCACGCAGCAGCAATCTCGTAGCCTCGTGTTTCGCGGATAAACGTCTTCAAACCAGCAGTCATGAGTCTTTTCTTAAACGCAAAAACAACAGCAGCATCAGACCGTTCATACGTCGCATACGGATGAGGATTAAAAGGAATCAGATTCACCACAAACCAGCTTCCCTTGGTGTGCCAAGATCCTAAAAGTTCAGCAAGTTCATCAGCCTGCCCAAGCGCATCATTCACACCTTTCAACAAAACATATTCGATCATCAGCGGATGTTTCTCAGAAGAAGGAAATTGTGCACACGCATCCAAAACAACTTTAAGAGGCCAGCGCTTGTTGATCGGAACCAGTTGATCGCGCAGTGCATTATTGGGTGCATGCAACGATAAAGCAAAGAGTACTTTGGTATCTTTTCCCAACTGAATAATCTTGTCAGGAATCCCTGAAGTGGAAACCGTAATATCACGACTTGACCATGCAAGTCCGTCAGGATCGGTTAAGATCGAAATTGCAGACACCACTGCATTGTAATTATGAAGTGGCTCGCCCATACCCATGAAAACAATGTTGTCAATCGATTTGTCATCGTCAAGCACCGCAAGCACTTGCGCAACGATTTCGCCAGCAGAAAGGTTGCGAAGCAAACCGTCTTTACCCGAGACGCAAAAGGTGCACCGCACTGCACAGCCGACTTGGCTTGAAATACACAAAGTATTCTTACTTTTTTGCGGAATAAAAACAGACTCAATCTTCTTGCCATCAACAAGGAGAAAGGCATACTTTGTTGTGCCGTCAACAGAGACGTGTTTTTCAGCAAGTTTTAAGATGGCTTGATTTCCAACAGCATCAAAAGCTTCTTTTTTCTGATTCAGAACAATATCCTTTAGTTCAAGAGGAAGATCTGCTTTTTTCTTTACTTCATAGCGATCTTTTCTCTGTTTGTACTTCGCATACAACTCGCGCATGATCTGACGCGCATGGAAGGGACGCATAACTAAAGAAGCAAGCCAGTGTTCAATATCTTTTTTGGTGCTTTGCAAGAGATCAATCGGTGGTATGAGGATCTGCTTGTGTTGTTCGATCTTCTGCTGTTCCATAACGGTAAGAAACAATCGAGGATTTATAAGGTTTAGGAATTTTCCTCAAAATAATACTTAAAAAAACAGCTTTTCCTTTCCTCTTCCTTCTCCATGTATTGCTAATCGGCGAATGGTTTCTTCAGAAATTTCCTCCCCTGCTTCAGTAACACCCTTCTCTTCGTGAGAGCCATACGAGAAAACCCGTTGTTGAAAGGGAACAGGTTGCCGGAATCTTCCTTCTCGATTGTCATCGTGAATAACTTTATCCTTAAAAACTGCTTTCATAAAGGAATAGAGTTTTGCATTCAACTCATCAAGCCTCTGCCATAATGCTTTAAACTCGTCGTTACTGATATACCCAAACTCAGAGCACATCATCAAGAGCACTTCGACTTCTGCTGAAGATGCGTACGCGTAATGGAGGTAGTTAAAAAACTTACGTCCTGATTCTGCACGCGAGCCTTCAGCAATGTTTAAGGGAATTGAGGTTGATGCACGCTGCAGCTGATCAAAGATATTACGTAACTCCCTTTCTGGGAGGGTTGGTAATATCTTATAGATTTCTATGTTAAACTCGTAAGCGAGTTTCCAGATTTGAAGATCTTTAAAATTTCTCATACGATTTTCTAAAACTTTAGTTTTAATAAGCCTTTGCTAGAAAAAATCGGAAAATTTCCGGTTGGATTGGGAAATTTCCGGTTTGCTTAGTAGTTTTTCCGGATTTGACATGCCCTTTTCGGAAATATCACGGTTCAACCGGAAAATCACATAATTTGAACGAGAAAAAGACAACAAGAAAATAGGAACAAAAAAAGAAAAAAAGACCAAGTAAAATAGGGAAAAATGAACGTTGGTAACTGCATGCTGAGTACCTCGTTACCTTAGTACGTACACACCAGTTCCATCAAACGAGTCTTCTACTCGTGTTCTATGATATCTCTTTTCAGGGGCGGCTTCGTACTTAGATGCTTTCAGTACTTATCCGCTATGGCGTAGCTGCACAACGTACCTTATCAGATAATTGTTAGACCAGAGGCCACGAACCTTCGTTCCTCTCGTACTAGAAGATCCTTCCCTTCAGACATCTCACGTTCCCAGTAGATATCAAACAAACTGCCTCACAGCGTTCTGAACCCAGCTCACGATCCGTTTTAATTGGTGAACACCCACACCCTTGCACGCTTCTGCACGCGCAGGATACGAAGAGCCGACATCGATGTAGCAAGCCGCGCCGTCGATAGGAACTCTCGGGCGCGACAACTCTGTTATCCCCGGAGTAACTTTTCTGTCATCACTAGCCCCCATCAAGGAGGACATAGTGGTTCGCTAGACCAAACTTTCGTTTTTGGAACTCGTATTCTTGGAGGTCCAATCAGGCTAGCTTATGCTCTTGCACTCTACGACGGATTTCTGACCCGTCTGAGCTAACCTTTGGGCACCGTCGATACATTTTCAACGGTGTGCCACCCCAACCAAACTGTCCACCTATTGGTGTTCCGGCAGATGCCGGTAAGCAACACAAACTTCGGAGGATGGTGTTTCAACTTTGTCTCCACCCAACCTGACGACTGGGCTTTGTCGACTACCATCTACGCTGCACACCAAATTTTGTATCACAGCAACAGGCTACAGTAAAGTTTCACGGGGTCTTCGCTTCCCACTGGGAATCTCCGGCCTTTGCACCGGAAAAGAGAGTTCGGGGGCTTCCGATTAGGGACAGTAATGGATCTCGTTGCGCCATTCATGCAGGCCGTCATTCAAACGGCAAGGCATTTCGCTACCTTAAGAGAGTTATAGTTACTCCCGCCGTTTACCTGATCTTAGCTCCGTTGAACCGGAGTTTGAATTACAGGCACTGGGCAGACGTCACCTTCTGTACACACCCTTACGGGCTAGCAGAAAGTTGTGTTTTTGTTAAACAGTCGGACCCATCTAGTCACTGCGCCCTGCAATCACCGACAAAAGTCGACAACCGCAGGGACCCCTTATGCCGAAGGCACGGGGCTAATTTGCCGAGTTCCCTTAATCGGATTAACACCCTCACACTTTAGGCTTCTCACCTAAGGGTACCTGTGTTGGTTCTGGGTATGAATACAAAAGATTTTTTCCCATTTTCTTTTCATGGGCTCCTGGTCTCAACTGAATACCTCGTACGAGATACCATTCCATGCTTTCAACAGATTCTCGCCATTACAGCACTCCTCTGATGTATGCATGTTAGCAAGACAGACATGTCTTGTCAATCCATCCAGAAACGTCAAAAATGAGACTTGCGTCGCCGCACATACTTCTGTAGTACCGGAATATTAACCGGTTTCCCTTTCCCATATACTCCAATGAGGAGATAGGTTAGGATCAACTAACCCTTGACTGAACTGCATTGTCAAGGAACCCTTACCCTTTCAGCGGTAGTGATTCTCACACTACTTCGGTCCTACTTCCACCAGGATTCTCATTTCTGTAAGGTCCAGAGTAAGTTACCTTACTCCTTCTACCCTAACAGAGCGCCTACCTACCACATAGCTTTTTGCTAGTCTAGAGTATTGGTAATTGCTTTAGCCCCGTCCATTTTCAAGGCCTATCACCTTGACAAGTAAGCTGTTACGCACTTTTTAAAGGATGGCTGCTTCTGAGCCAACCTCCTCGCTGTCTTCGGCAATAGACACTTTTCACCCTTTCACACTGAAGCAATATTTTGGGACCTTAACTCTAGTCTGGGTTGGTCCCCTCTCGCAGCACGAGTTTACCCCGTACTGCCGTTTCTGAGCATCTACGATGCATAGATATTCGGAGTTGGACAAAGAACCGAAGGATTTCTCCTCCTAAATTCGAAATCCGTCTCTCTACCATCTTTGCGATCTCCGCTCAGACTTGACTGCGGCCAACTTCGGTAGGAACCAGCTATCACCGAGCTCGATTGGCTTTTCACCCCTAGCCCCAAGTTAGAAGAACACTTGCCCGTAGAACCTCTGCAGGCCTCCACACGGTTTTACCCGCACTTCACCTTACTCAGGGTTAGATCGCTCGGCTTCGGGTCTGGTTCGGGTGACTTATGGCACTTTCATACCACGCTTCTCATTGCTTGCAAGCTCTTGGTTTCCCTTCGGATACTCTTATGAGATTATCCTTGCCACACGAACAAACTCCCTGGCTCGTTATTCCAAACGCACGGCACAACTCCGTAGAGCCGTACCGAACTGCACTATTAGGTTTCAGAGTTTTTTCAGTCCCTGTTATGGGTTCTTTTCAACGTTCCCTCGCGGTACTGGATTTGCTATCGGACTCAAGGAGTATTTAGTGTTGGAAGTAGATGCCTCCCAAATTCCTGCATAATATCCGATATGCAGTACTCAAGATACTCTCTCCACCTGTTTGTCTTCTTCTACGGGACTATCACCCTCTCAGGTATTCTGTTCCAAGAAACTTCGAATCAACAAACTCAGGTTTTAATGAGAGTCTTACAACACCACATCTCCCTTGCATTTCTGCAAGGGATTCAGTTTGCACATTGCTGTTTTCAGTCGCTCTTACTAGCAGCATCTCAATTGATTTCTTTTCCTGCAGGTACTAAGACGTTTCAATTCCCTGCGTTCCCTGTCCTTGTCGGACTTGAAGAGTAGTCTCATTAAGGAATCTCCGGTTCAAAGGTTCCATGCACCTCGCCGGAGCGTATTGCCGCTTGGCACACCCTTCATCAGCTCTTGAGCCTAGTCATCCCCCTAATAGTGTTTTGATTTCCCTATTCTACTTGGTCATGAATATGAACATGATGAGTGCCCATATCTCACAAGACATATCATCTTGCGATGATACGCCTCTTCTTTGATCAAAAGATCAAGTGAATGTGATATGTGTAAATGTTATACGGGGTAAACGAAATAATTTTCTTAATGGACCCGGCGGGATTTGAACCCACGGCCCCCGCCTCACTTGTTACTCAGCTTGCTCAAATTGTTAGGAAAGAGCGCAAAGGTTGAGCCCATGCAAGGGCGGTGCTCTACCGGACTGAGCTACAGGCCCGATGATTGAAAGTAAAAATGAAAGTAAAAAGTACGTGGTAGATATGCGCATGAGGAAATGAAAAAGTGTTCTGATTGGAGATGATCTAACGTTTTTTTGAAACGTTTTGTTAATTGTTCTTCTTCTTTTTTTCTGATTCACTTTTTTGAAAGAAATGAAAAAGAAAAATAAAAAGAAAAAAGGAGGTGATCCAGCCGCAGGTTCCCCTACGGCTACCTTGTGACGACTTAACCCATCTTACTGAACTTATGTTCGACGTTATCAAGGAGATAAGGCCTCACATAAGCCCTGCTCGAGTGGTTTGACGGGCGGTGTGTGCAAGGAGCAGGGACATATTCACTGGACGCTGATAACGTCCGATTACTAGGGATTCCAACGTCACGAGGATGAATTACAATCCTCGATCTGGACTTGGATAGGGTTTAGAGGTTTAACTTCTCCTTTCGGAGTTGTATCCCATTGTCCCTACCATTGTTGCGCGCGTGTAGCCCAGAAGATTCGGAGCATACAGACCTACCGTGGCCTGCACCTTCCTCCTGGTTTCCCAGGCAGTCCCTACAATGTGCTCGGACATTCTAAAGAACCCGGTAGCAATTGTAGGTGCAGGTCTCGCTCGTTGCCTGACTTAACAGGACACCTTACAGCACGAGCTGACGGCGGCCATGCACTACCTCTCGGCTCGTCAAATAGCGTCTTCAGCGCGATTGTCATCCTGCCGTCGCCTCTGGTGAGATTCTCTGTGTAGAATTAGATTAAACCGCACGCCGCACCCCTTGTAGTGCTCCCCCGCCCATTCCTTTAAGTTTCAGTCTTGCGACCGTACTTCCCAGGCGGCGAGCTTAACACCTTCGCTACGGTACTGCATAAACACGTAGCTTATGCAACACCTAGCTCGCAGCGTTTACAGCTAGGACTACTCGGGTATCTAATCCGGATCGCTCCCCTAGCTTTCGTCCCTCACCGTCAGATCTGTTCTCGTCAGACGCCTTCGCCACAGGTAGTCTGTCTAGGATTATCACATTTTACCGCTCCCCTAGACATACCTCTGACGCCTCCCAGTCCCAAGTTTTGCAGTGTCTCCTGCACGTTGCCAGGTTAGGCCTGACAATTTCACAGAAGATTTACAAAACCGGCTACGGACGCTTTAGGCCCAATAATGTCGATTGCCACTTGTGGCGCTGGTGTTACCGCGGCTGCTGGCACCAGTCTTTCCCACCACTTATTCGTCAAGGTTTTTACCCTTCACAAAAGCCTATGTAAAACATAAGCACTTGGGATCCCCTTATCACACTTGCGTGCATTGTAAAGGTTCCGCGCCTGCTGCACCCCGTGGGGCTAGGTCCAGTGTCTCAGTGACCTTCTCGGGGCTACCCCTCTCAGGGCCCCTACGGATCATGGGCTTGGTGAGCCTTTACCTCGACCAACAACCTAATCCGCCGCCAACTCATCCTGAGGCACGAGTTTCGAGAAAAGATCGTTCCAGATTCTTTTCTCTATCACGGTTTAGCCACAGTTTCCCATGGTTATCCATGACCTCAGGGAAGATTATCGACGTGTTACTGAGCCTTTTGCCAGTGTATTGCTACCCTAGACATGCATGGCTTAGTCGAATCCCAATAGCAGCAATCGCCCGCAGGATCAACGGGAATTCGTTGCACCATGTCTCGTTCAGGTTCTCGTGTTTAGTGAGAACATGCTCAAGCGCCGCATGGTGTGTAATATATTTACTTTTGTCCTACGTTCGTGTCGCTTTATTTTATTACTGAATACTTAAAGGAATGCATTTCAGAAAAACACTCTTAATACATTTCCTCTCGACATATCTACCAATACTTGAGTATGAGAGTCAAGCATTATTGCGCAGTGGGTGCCACGTTTTATGGCAAAAAGGAGAGGATAACAGATCATTGCGCAATCTTTTGCAAGATTACACCGATCTTATGAGCGCGGGATCCTTGGGATTAGAAGAGGTTTATAAATCTATTGGATTTCCGAGGTGGGGAAGGGTTTTGTCGAGTAAGAACAGGGGCGTGTCATCACGGTACAGAGAAAGAAACGGATGTAGGTAGTTGGTAGTTAGTAGTGGGTTGTCTGTAGGAGGTCGCTAGTTGTGAATAATAGAGAAGAGATGATGATTTAAGTTCTGTGGCTCGATCGTCTACGCTTTTCCTTTTTAATTCGCTTGCGCTGCCATTTCCAGCGCATTTGCCCTTTCTTTTTCCAGCGTCGTGAACTGCGTTTCATTTACGCTGGGAAGGGAACGAAGTGTTTTATAAATGTTTGGGTTTTCGGCAGGAAAGAAATTCCCTTTTTATTCATCTCAACTTCTTCACGAGTTTCAACAACCCGCGCTTTTTCATTGCATTATACATAATCTTATCGCGGGTGTGCAGTTTAGAAATCGTAATCTTGCTTCCGCCATGCAGACGTTCAAATTCTTTCATGACATCGTAACTGCTCATGGTGTCTTCAATTCTTAATTTCATCCAGCCCGGTGTATCATCAGGATCTTCAAGAAAGGTTTTGCTGATGTCACGATATCCTCTGAATTTAGTGCGAGGCATGGGCATACTGCTATCACCAAAAGAGATTGAACAAGAATCAGTTATAAAGTTTACTGCGTTTAATATTTTTTATAATCAGGATTCAGTAAAACTCCACCTTCCCTTGTAACAGGATTCCTTTCTTCAGCTCAACCGGTCTCCAGGTGTCCATTACCAGTTCGGCATCCAACCAGTCAGCGAGTTCTTGTGGATTTCCAATCGTTGCACTCAATCCGATAATTTGAATGTTTTTGAGCAGCTGGCGAATGAGCGTAATCATAATCTCCAATGTTGGACCGCGGCTGTGATCATTCAAGAGATGGATTTCATCCACAACAACAACTGCAACATCTTTCAGCCAGGGAGCACCGTGGCGAATGAGAGAATCTAATTTTTCACTGGTTGTAATAATCAAATCTTTCTCAGCAAGATACGGCTCAGGATCATCCATGTCTCCAATAGAAAGGGTGATAGAAAAAAGATGCCCATAGCGTTGCTTGAATTGTTTGTATTTTTCTGTAGCTAAAGATTTCAATGGTGCAATGTAAATTCCTTTTCCTACACGATTAATGATGGAAGAAACAATCGCAAGTTCTGCAACCAATGTTTTTCCAGAACCAGTAGGAGTGCAGACAAGCAGACTTTTGCGTTGCAATAAGCCTTGATTGATTGCTTTTTCTTGCGCCGGCCTCAGCTCGTCAAGTTTGGTTTTTTCTAACACGATGTAGAACGGTTCAGGGATTTTTGTTTTGAGGTCGGAGAGATGCATGCACGGACAGAGAAAGAAAAGGTTTCTTAAAGCTTGCGTCATAAAGCTTTAAATAAAGAGGAAAAGGAATAACTGAGCATGATTCAAGACTTCCTCATCCCATTGTTAGTTGTTGGCCTCGGTGAATTAGGAGACAAAACGAATATTGCGGTCTTTCTTCTTGCTTCAAAGATCAAAAATCCTACGCATTTATTTGTGGGAAGTATGTTTGCGTTTCTGATTGTTGATGGAGTAGCGATTCTTGCTGGAAAATGGGTGACGACGCTTGTTCCGGTCCACATTATCAAAATCTTTGGCGGTGTTTTGTTTATTCTCTTGGGGTTATGGACGCTGAAAAACAGCAAAGAGGAGAAAAAACAGAAGACTTGGTCCTATCATCCGATGATTGTTGGATTTTTGTTGATTTTTCTGTCAGAATGGGGGGATAAGACCCAATTTGCAACTGCAATCCTTGCAACACGATACCAGCCCTGGCTTGTTCTCGGCGGTGTGATGACCGGATTGGCGATTGCTTCGCTTGCTGCGATCTGGCTTGGAAAATTCTTGTCGCAGAAAGTAGAAGAGAAGCTGCTCAATAAGATTGCCGGAGTTCTATTTATTGTCATGGGAATTGTTTTTTTGTTGAGTAATGGAATACTTTAATAATTCAGAATACTTTAAATAATTCTTCAGCAAAGAAAGGGTCATGGATCCCTTTAAAGTCATCGGAGCATTAGGAATCATCCTCATTTCGCTGGGAATCATCACAAAAAGAAGAAAGCATGAAGATCTGCTCTACATCCTCGGCGGTCTCTGTTTAGAGATTTACAGCATTGCCATCAAAGATATCATCTTTATCGTTCTGCAAATTATCTTTATTCTTGCTGCGAGTTATGATTTGATGAAAATGAAGAAAAAGCATCGGATATAGATATTATTCAGATATTATCTAAAAATTCAGAAAAGTTAAGGCTTTCTGGACATCCTTTGCGTCAACAATAAACAAGGTATCCCTCCAGCACGATAAAAACTCGATGATATTAACACCATTTTCTGCAAAGAGAGAAGTAAGATAAGCAAGAACACCAGTAAGTTCTTCGATTTCTTTGGGTGATTTAAAGTTGATCAAGGCGCAATGCTGATGGGATCTGATGAGTTTATGATCCAATTCACTTTTCACAAAAGAAGCATATTTTTCTTGAATGATAATGGTGTAGTTATCAGAACCTTCAAGCACAAAAGATATTCCTCCTTCTTGGCCGATCTTTTTCTGCAATCCTTCCAGCACGTCAAGATTGCTGTTCTTTTCAAGAATAAAAACATGCATTTTATTTTGGATGCTAATCTCCGAATGAGTGAGAAGTTCCCTAATTTTTTGTTCATTGTTCAGTTCTTTCTTTAGTTTTTCTTGAAAACGTCTTGCAGCAATAAGAATGGCCTCGTTGGATGTCTTTTTCTCGATGCCGAGATCTTTTGCAATCATTCTTGCAAGAGAGGAATAGTTAATGATGCCTTTCTGCAGACAGCGCTTGATGTAGGGATGCTCGTTGATATATTCAATCGTTAATTCTGTTGTTGACCGTTCCATACACGAGAGAAAAACGTACAGGTTTATTAATTTAACTGTTTTGTTCTATTTCAAACAAAGTAGTATATCTCTGTTTCTTATAGGTCATCAACTATAAATCGTTGTTCTGCACACTTCTTTTCAAGAAATGAGGTAGGTGAGCTTATGATTGAAGAATCATCAACACAACCATCGACAACATATGCGACCATGCACATTACATTTCCTCAACAACGTCCTGCACGATTAATTGTGGAAGCAGGACACATTTATACCCATGAGACCCCCGGACCGACTCATCAGCTGAGTGCGAGGTGGGGAAGTTTTATTGTTCAGTATCTCGCGCTGTGGGGAGTTGAAATAGAGAAATGGGTCTTTGTAGATAATTATAATCCGCGCTTGGAAGGAAAACCTAACGTACTCGAATGGAAAAAGTATTATAGATTATTACAGGAGTGGGGATTTACTCCCGATAAAACACAATTTGAAGGAAATCTTGTAACCCATGCTTCCATGCTCTTACAGGAACTGCAAAAGAAAAAGAAAGTAGAACAGCATCCTAACGGAGTATACATGCTTTCAAAAGGAAAAGTGTTATTGTATAATCCTGCAGCAGGATATCCTGACGGAAACAGATACCTGTGTTCATTATTAGATGCATGTTTGTATCGTGAAAAATTACGAAGAGCGGATGGGTGTGTTACTGTTCTTGATGAACAATATCGCGCACAACAAAAGGGAACCTTGACGATTCTCAAAGAACTTGGTGAAGACACATCAAGAATTGTTCCGTTCTTTTATACGGCGCCGAAAAGTCCCGCCCATCCTTCAGTTGCAACCTCGCAGGTTTTTGCAGAAGGGTATGATGCAGATGAACCTCCTTTATCGTTTGTCAAACCAGCCTTGGAACTCTTGAAAGGACTCCAGTTACTTTCAGGAACTGTACAAGTAGGAACAGTACAACTCAGTCTCCCTCTCGAATGGAGGCTATAAGATGACAACGACCTACAAAAAGATCGGAATTCTCGGAGGCATGGGCCCTGTCGCCACAGGATATTTTTACAATCTGTTATTAAAAGAGATGCAGGAGCAGTATCATGCAGTACAAGATACAGACTACCCGTCACTGGTGCTGTATTCACTTCCTTTAACAGGATTTGATGAAACAGGAATTGTCGATGAGGATCTTGTTCTTCAACAGCTTGAAGAGGGCATTCAGATTTTAGAACAAGCACAATGTGATTTTATTGTCATTCCGTGCAACACGGTTCATTATTTTATTGAAGCGTTACGCATGAAAGCAAAAATTCCCATTTTAAGTATTATTGAAGAAACAGTACAAGTTGTTGCACAAGACAGCCCTGTTTCTGTTGGTTTGCTGGCCTCTGAAACAACGTTCAAAGAACAACTCTATCACCAAGCATGTGAAGAGGACATCAAGATCATAGCTCCAGATTCAGGATCGTATCAGAAAATCACTGCACTCATTTTGAAAGTTATGGGGGGAGAAGATCATGTTGAAGCAAAAAAAGCGGTTCTTGAGATTATGAAAAAAATGGAAGGGGAGGTTGACGCCTACATCGTCGGGTGCACGGAGTTATCGGTTGTACTATCAGAAAATGAGATTGATATAAAAATCTACGACCCCTTAAAGATTCTCGCAAAAGCAACCGTGAGATATGCAATAGTTGAAGAACAAGTAACTCCAATCATGATCTAAGGTTTTCTCCCCACCACACCCGACGACTCTTGATGATACTCCACACCCATAAATCCAGCATCTTTCAGTCCCTTGATAATCTGTTTGTGAAACTCTCTGCCTCTTGCATCTTTGGTTTTCCCAGGAGCAGGAGCATAGTGATACAACAAGCCGCCTTTCTTCAAGACACGAAACAGCTGTTTGTAAAAATCGAGATGATATAACTGAGGAGCGCGTACAAACGTGGGAGGATCATGGATAATCCGATCAAAAAAGGAATCAGAAAAATCCAAAATCGCTTCAGTGCTGTCTTTTCCTTCAGTGAGATGAATTTTTTTGTTCGCCCATAACTCTTGGGAATAAGGATTGTAACTTGCAACCAACAGAACATTTTTGTCAACTTCAAACGTGTACACGTCATCAGCATATTTTACTGCCAGGATTGCAGTGTAGCCAAGTCCGCAGCACGTATCCAGGACTTTTCCTTTGATCGGAGCTATTTCTTTAATCTTCAATTTCGCATCTTGTGCAGGAGAAAAATGAGTATGGCGATGCATCGGAGTTGAAGACAAGGTAATCGTCGGCCAATCGCTCGTTGGTAAGAGTTTATAATATAAGTTAGTATCCTCAGAAAAGAGTGCAACTTTCTTCAGCTGATGGTCTTCAACAGCATAACAGAAGCTTTCTTTGACTTTGGTGAATGCTTTGAGGGGAATCGTTTGATCGCCGATCTTTACATTCGTTTTGCTTTTTTCGATGGTAGCTGTTGACAGCCCAAGATCAAGCGAAAGTGTAAGGGGCCCTTCTTTTGCTTTCAAAATCTTCTGCGCTTCGTTGAAGGTAAGAATCCATTTCATGGTGCACCCGTTGCCCCTTATTGTTCGATCCATGCTTCTAATTCAAGAAGAGAAGAAAATACTGTTTCTTTTTGATGCGCTTTTTTAAACACGGCAATGCGTTCGTTGTCAAGCTGGTCAGTTTTTGAAAGATAGACAACAACCGGTTTATCTTTATGCTCTTTCTTCATGCGCTGAAAGAGTTCTTCCTGATCTTGAATTGGTGCAGATGCTTCAGTCAGATCAAAAACATAAATAATTTTTTCGGTGCAGTATTTCAGGGCCAGATACGCCTGCTTTTCAATCAGATTCATTTTTTCAAAACGATCTAAGCTTCCCGGTGTGTCAATAATCTGTAGCTTCTCTCCAGGATGGCTCTCACTTTTCCGATAGCCCAGATTGATTTGCTTGGTGGTAAAAGCATAGGCCTTGATTTCGGGTTTTGCCGGTGTTAATTTTGAAAGGATCGTTGATTTCCCAACATTGGGAAAACCAAATAATGCAACAGTTTTAATATCCTCTGCTGTTTTGATGGCAGGATAGCCCTTCATAATCTTCCGGCACTCGTCAACATACTCCAGACAGTTTTTGACTTGTTTGATGGTTGAAGAAATACGGCCGTAAAATTCCTGGCGGTAGCCGTTGACTTTTGTCATCTCCATGCATTTGACTATTTTTTTCTCGTACTCTGCAGTGAGCGCATAGATCCGCTTCTCAGCCCAGTTGATTCCTCCAAGCGATTGCTTCAGAAGTCCGACCTCGAGGGTTATTTTCATGAGTTCTTGATAAAAGACCGGAAGTTCTCCTATCTGGGGAAAGGACTGCACAATTTTTGAAAGCGCTTTGCTGAGGATATCCCGGATGATATGAATCTTTCTGAGTTCAATGTTCTTGGATTTATTCAGCCGGTCATGGCCCAGCATTTCTCCCTTGTTGGTCCGCATCGCCTCTGCGCCGTCGCTTGCACTCTTGAAAGCAATGTCTAAATAGGTCTGCCAGCTTTCGATTTTGTTGAGATTTTGGAAGTTCATGACGATGAAGGGAAAGGCTGGGTTTATAAACTTTGGTGCTGACTTAATGTTGTTGAACAGCAAAATCTTTTTAAACGTTTGAGAAAGAGTGAAGAAGATGTACATCCCCAAGCGCTACGGCCAGTCCAAAATGGAGACCTGCCCCTTCTGCGGCAAACAAGCAAGCCAGCAGAATGAACAAGGCGTTGCTGTCTGTGTTCAGCACCGCAACACCGAGCTCCCTGATATGAAATGCCTCTGCGGTTCGTATCTCGATATGAGAAATGGAAAATATGGTGCGTTCTTTTCGTGCATGAAATGCGGAAATATCAATATGAAGAAAGCGCTGGAAATCAATGACCTCCATGAACTGAAGAAACCAAGCAAAACTACGCATCAAGAAATGCATCAAAGCGCACATGATGAAGATCTGAAAGAGAAACCCAAAGAAGAAAGAGTTATCAGATCTGATGATCCTGACTATTTTGATTAATGCCGAGCATACCTCGGCCTTTAGGCCGAGGTTTTTGATTGAAGAAAAAGAAGCTTCTTCCCCAAAAGATACCTTTATAAACAACCCCCTGTTTCGCATGGTTACTGAGTGCCCATGGAATAGAAAGGAATGGGAATGTCTCGGGGAGTGAAAGATATGGTTCAATTTAAACTCGTGATTGGTGATCCCAAAACAGGGAAAACCATGCAGAAAGAAGTGAAAGACGAAACTGCACAAGCATTTCTTGGATTAAAAATTGGAGATACGGTTAAAGGAGAAGTTCTTGATTTAACAGGATATGAATTTCAAATCACCGGCGGATCAGATTATGCCGGCTTTCCCATGCGTGCAGATGCACAGGGTATTTTACGAAGAAAAATTCTTGCTATTTCCGGCGTTGGAGTAAACAACAAAAAACGGTATCGCAAGAGAAAGAAAAAAGGCATGAGAACCATGGAAGGAATGCGAAGCAGAAAGACGGTTGCAGGCAATACCATATTCGAAAAAACTGCACAGATCAATCTGAAAGTGACCAAGCAGGGTAAAGAACCCTTGCCGATGCCTGAACCCAAAGAAGCAAAGGCTGAAGAGAAGAAGTAGATTTCTTTATTTTCTTATAAAACTGTAGGGCGAATACCAACTGATTCATCAAGGACGATAGAAGACTCAAAAACCAAGAAAGATGGTTGCGAGCTACGGAGAAACGGAGAGAAAGAAGTGACTGAGGGGTATTGCGGTGGTCTGTTGGCAAAGACTAATTTCATCCCCCTTCCTTTGGGAACCCCGTGTATCTATGACACCTGCCAATGAGGATAGTTGACAAGATTAGCGTTGAGTAGACGCATACCCCTTCAAGATTCTAAAAAGTCCTTTCACTGTTTCTCTATCAAGAGCTGTTATTGCTTGAAAAGGATCGCTTAAAAGCGCTTCATAACAACGTGCAGGAGTTATTTTCTGCGGATCTTCTGCCATTCTTTTCTGTATCTGACCATCCTCTTCCCTCGCCTGTACATCCACTATGACTAAAGTAGCATCATCCGACTTCAATCTCCCCCCTTCCAGCCCATTATCCAGCCGCTCCACAATTTCTGCATTCTGCCTTTGGGTGTAACAGTCAAGGACATATTCCACTAGCTTTTCCCCTTTAGGGTTGGAAATGTCAACACCGGCAATGCCATAAAGCATCTGGCGGATTTCCTGCTCCTGCACTTCGAGAAGGCGGTTGCGAGGGTTGATGAGAATCTGAGCATAGAAATTGAATACCGCCTCCGGCCCGTTGCCGTTCTGCAGGTCGCGCAACCCGGTTATGATCTCGTCTTTCGTAGCCCGGGCCATGAATCCATCTGTCATGAGAACAATATAACGCAAATCTTTCAATTCTTCTGGGGTAAAAGAATAGGGATTTCCTATTTTCCTTTCTAGGGGATGGTACAAACCAACGCACCCCAAGTAATTTGTGGGAACACCCTGGCGGCTTTCATCTTTGGTGACGGCCCGGATAGTATTCTTACTGTTTTTCTTAGGTACAAAATACACCCTGCTGTCTCCAAAATGAACACCAAAAAGCCCAGCCGGCCCATACAGAACAGCGTCCAGAGTTGTTCTGGTTGTGCCGATGTTAGCAAGCTTGGTGTTTGCGTCATAAGCTGCTCGTTGCATGAGTTCAGCATAATCATCATTGTCTGGAAGATTATTTTCGAGATACTTTTTTATTTGAGCGACCGCAATATGACTTGCCGCACTGCCGGAATAACCACTCAAGCCATCAGCAATCATAAAGAGGCCGTACTCATCCCCCTCTTTACTAGGGATAATGCCAGCATAATGGGAGTCCTCATTACTCTCATGACAACGTCCTGGAATCTCCCGAGTGAATATGCTGATATCTGGCTTAATGCTCATTTGACAAGTAAAAATTGAATGGTATATAAAGCTTCGTAATTACTACTGTTTAAGGGTAATTATCTGTTACTTCTTTGGTGCATTATCTCCTTACAGATACAGTTTTCGCTTTTTTGGGCAATCACTCTGTTAGTGTAGTTTCCTCACAATCACCCGCATCACATGATGCTGATGTTTTCCCACTGCAGGAAAATGGTCTTCTTCAATAATATTACTGCTTGCGTGGCGTAGATCCATGTTCCTGAATAAACGATCAACTTCATCAAGACTTGCAAGCGTTATTCCTTCGGTTTGGTGATGGGGTGGAAGAGGAAGGCTATCCATCATCGTAGCAAAGAAAAGATATCCTCCTGGTTTGAGATGATCCTGCAGTTGCAGATGCAAGGGTACGCGATGGTTACGAGGAAGACAATGAAAAAGACCGTACGAAACAAGACCATCCACCCGTTCTCCGGAATAGGTTTTCAAATACGTTTCCACATCGAGAAAATCATAGATTCCACGCACTCTCGCTTCTGCTTTGCGAAAACGATTTCTGAGTCCCTCAATGGCATAGGGCGAGGAATCAAAACCGAGGACACGATATCCTTGTTGTTCAAGATACCAAGCATTTTTTCCATCGCCGCAGCCAGCATCAAGAATCAGAGATCCCGGAGGAAGAAATTCATGGATACGCGCAACAAGACGTCCGGGTTGATCGCCCCAAAGGATGCGATCAGGTCGCGCTTGATATAAAGTATCATAAGACATAAGAAGCAAATCAGAAGAATGTTATAAAAAGTTTTTGATATGATTTACACTTACAAATTCACCAATACTTCCACATCTTTACCGAAAATGTTCTTCAAATCTTCAAAGATGGGCTCTTTGATAAAGACTTTGGGCGGGATATCAATCTTTGCGAGATGGACTTCAAAGTCTTCTAAGGTTGTTTTTTCAGGAGCGCCAAGGCTTCCGTCAGGATTGATCTTAGCTTTACTCATGGTCTTCTCTTCTTGATCAAGATCATGGATGATATACGCAACATCACCCAATAAGACAACTTCCCCATATTTCTCCCCGTATTTCACGCGGATCTTGGCCTTTTCCACTTCACGTCCGCGTTTTCTCTGGAGATATTCAATCATAAATCGGATAAATTCATTTGCAGACTTTCTAATCTTTTCAATTTCCGCTTTATTCAGTTTTTCAGCATCGTAATCTTTCTTGGCTTGGATGAGTTCTTCGAGCATACCCAGATACTTTTCAGGAATCTTGCCGAGATGGATCATTTCAGTTTCGAATAACTGAAGGATTTCCTCATTGCGTACGCGTTCAACGCCTTCCATGCGCATGATATCCCGCACAATGGTGACAACAGAATCATAAAGATGTTTGATGGATTCTTCTTCTTTGATCTTCTCAATCTGGGTAAAGAGTTTTCGAATGCGTTTGAGATATTTATCAGCATTAGTCAGGAATTCGTCGAGTTCTTTTCCTGTAAACTCTTTTTTGGTCCCATGTTCAATATCTTTTCTGAGCTGGATTTGTTTTTCAAGGATCTGCACATAGTTTTCTTCAAGGAGCTTTTCTTTTTTGACAAAAAGATCCCTCATAAGTTCGGGAGTTTCTTTGGGGGTGGGAGGCGGAACACCAAACATCATCAAAGCAGCTTGAGAGGGGGTTAAGATTGCATAGAATAAGTCTTCCATCCCTGCATCTTTGAGTTTGAATTCAACACGTTTGAGCATTTGCTCTCCCGAGGACATATACATATCAATGGCTTCCATAGACGGCTTGATTTTTCCCATCTTCAAAAGCTGTTTCCAGGGCATGAAGATTCCGCGGTCATAGAATGGAACACCATCTCGTAAGAATGTGAAAATAACAGGGTTTGCTTCTTTGATCGATTCCCAAAAGTCGGTGAGAATATAGACTTGGATGTTGATCTTATTGCGGATGCCGGTCATCTCTCCTGCTTCAATGCCCATGCCGATAATGATTGCCCTCAGCTTGTCTTTCAGCTCTGCCCGGGTCATTTTTTTGACGTCGGTGTCATCAATAACGACGAACACGTCAATATCAGATTCCTTGGTTGCTCTTCCTTGAACAAGAGAACCTGCAAGAACATAACTGACAATATATTTTTCAAATTTCTTCAGCACCATATTTTTGTGGATCTCTGAGATTTTAATTGCAGCCATCATGCCGGTATCATAAATGGGCGCACCCATCGAAACAAGTCTCAGGAAATCATATTTCGCATCATAGCAGGACTGCCAGACTTCTGACAAAAGCACGGTGTCAGGAATAAAATTCTTGTCAAGATCTTCTGCAATTTTTTTAATGATCGTGTGGAGTTTTTCCCGGAGTTCAAATTTGGTCATCTTCTTGCTGTCAGAATCATCGACGAGGATCAGCAGATCAATTTCGTCTTTATTTTTAAGATCTTTTGGAGGTGGAAGCAGAGAAATACCCATAATATACTTGTCAAATTTCTTCAGCACTTCTTTTTGAAAGTCTTCTAATTTTTTCTTGAGTTTAGTCAGCTTTTCCTGGACGTCTTTCGGAAGGGTTTTTGCATACTCAGCCGCTGCCTGTGGATCCATCGGTGGCAAGGTTCCCGGAGGAAATCCAGGAAATTGAGCAGATCCGGCAGATCCTAAAGAAGGGGGAAGAGGTGGAAGATCGCCAGGGTTCAACTCGTGCACCAGTTCCGGTTGTTTTTCATATTCTTTTTTTGTGTACTCTTTCTTGGCCATAGGGACAACGCTCTCAGCGTATCGCTGACATGTTCGAGACAAACGTTTTGAGACAGATTATGCGTCCTGTCCTTTATAAAGCAACGAAGTTTATAAGGAAGTGGATACTGGAGCATATAGATGTGGGACGAAAAGGTCACATTATCACAAACTACCATAACAGGCCCTGTCCAAAACCACAACATTTATATATTTAAACGTATTTACGTTTTTTAACATGGTCAGCGTAACGCTTTCACTTCCACCTGAAATAAAACAGAAAATGGACCACTTTCAGGAGATGAACTGGTCCGGGTTTATTCGCAAGTGCGTCACAGAAAAAACAAACGAACTTGCATGGAAAGAAGAAATCCTCGAAAAACTCAAAAAAGAAGAGGAGCTCACTGTATTTGCTGTTGACCTCCAGCGCAAAGCACGAAAAGGACGTGCACAGCAGCTCAAAAAGAAGGGTTTGATTTGAGTGAAGCTCGTTGTTGATACGAATATTCTTATCACGTTCTTTTGGAAAGAATCTTTTTTTAGGAGTATTATTGATGACCAACAACTTGATTTGTATACTCCCACATATGCACTTACTGAACTGGAAAAATTTGCCGCCGAAATTCAAAAAAAGACAGGTTTATCAGAAGGAGCATTTAAAGAAAGCAAAAAGATGCTCTGTCAGAAGATACAGTTTATACCTCTTGAGGAATATACGTCCTATCTTTTACCAGCACAACAAACAGGAAAGGGGTTGACAAAAGAGCAGTATATTGATTTCCTCGACGATCTTGATTTTGTTGCATGTGCTTTTGCACTTTCGTGTCCGCTCTGGTCGAATGATAAACTCATTAAAGAAAAAACAACAATAACAGTTTTCACAACATATGAACTCATTCTGTTATTAAAAAAATAGGGACAATTTTATGATCAGCATGTATTCCCTTACCCTATTCCCACACTCCTTTTAATACGCATGACCAAGAAACAGCAGTACGGGAGCATAATGAGGGTTTAGTACAAGCACCATTCTTGACAACAACAAACTTTATAAGAGCAGAGATGCAGAAAAGACAAAACAAGGGATAAGAATAGCAAAACAGGTGATAGTTTGACAGGCGGACGACATGGACATGCAGCTGCTGCACATGGTGGCGGGCATGCTAAGAAAGGTGAAAATAAAGATCCGTGGTCTGAGGGAAATTTTGAGAAAACTATTGAAGATCGTGTGCAAGAAAACCAAGATGTTGCTTCTGCAGTCGAGGCTATTGATGCTGATTTTGAACGACGAGTAAAAGAGCTTATCCAAGATCGAAAGGGAAAAGTGAGCGATCGTTTTCTGGATGAAAGTCATAAAGAATATGATGAAAAATTAGTTGAAGACGTGAGAAAATTAGTGGATACGCATTACGACGTGAACAACCGCTTCTCTCCATTGAACAAAATTGTTAATAAAGAAGGACTCGGAAATAGTCCGATGGTCAAGAGAATTCTTGAGGATATTTATGCGGGGCACAAAACTGATTTGTACGAACATTTGGGGGAAAAAGAATTTTTTAAACAGTATAAGATTGCAAAATCAAGAAATATTTTAACCGTAAAATCACGTCATGTCCAGGCAGCAACAGGCGATATCAACCCGAGAAAACATAGCCACCTGACAGATTATCTTGCTGGAGAATACAAAGTAGATCCCCATGAATTAAGTAAAGAAAGAATGATTAATGATCTGAAACGACTGATGATTTCCCATGTTGCGGACGAAGAAGAAAGAAGAGCTCTTCAGTTGCCTGAATTAGATAAAAAATACCTCCAACGAACCTATAGAACCTACGCCAAACACGACGACCACGCAGGTGGACATAGCAGTCACGGAGGAGGCCACGGTGGCGGCGGGCATCATTAAGGCACTAATCAGTAACCTACCAGTGACGAAAGTTTTATATAGCAGGAGCATTTCTTGGGTTGAGACCGCATATGACTCCAGCCCATCAAGATCCTAACTATGTTCATCCTGTAGTCCCCAACCTTCTTGGACCCGACGGAAGACCTATCAGCAGCGCAAGCTATCGAACTTCACGAGGACAGTATGAAGCTCCAACTTCGATAGATGGAGTACGCACCTTTGTTGAAGAACGAAAAAACGAAGCGCTGGATTTGATTACCGAATTTGAGTTTGGCGTTGATGCCATGTTTAAAGTTGCTGCAATGGAACTTGCTATTAAATACACAGCAAGCGACCAACGCCCAAGTTTAAGAAAAGTCTTTGGTGCAAACGGAGTTCAAGGAGCAAAAGAAGAATTGCTTGCAGTGCATAAAGCACTCTATGGAACACCCGGTGGACCGTATGATCCTCTCAAGGCGTATATTAACAGAGATGCATTAGCCAGCGCACCTGCATCTATACAACACGTTCTCGGACAACACCTTGCTTACGGCGATGGTTTAATTCAGCTTATCGAAGAGAGCACCGATTTCGGTGCAGGAATGAAAAGTTACTTTGACCAGCGCTCAGAACCTATGAAACAGCGTGCATCGCTGTATATGAAACACTTAAAAGAAATTGTAGAAACTGAAGCAGAAGCAAACAGAGAA
>Ga0066337_106_pt3 | contig 34300 bp, 42 predicted proteins | sample RifGroA2_FD_59261 | JGI IMG/M metagenome (GOLD analysis project Ga0066337, IMG submission 59261) | Archaeon GW2011_AR16 | reverse complement strand
ACAGCAACGCTGGGATATTGTGCTTCCCATGCTGGGAACATCTCTCGTTTGACACGATTGAGTAAGCTTAGCTCTTGTTCAACTAAAGCTCGAATGACGAGTTCTTCACTTGCAGGAACAACAAGACCAAAACTGGAGAAACGGTAGGTTCCGTCAGGAGCCTGGTCTTGACGAGGTGTAGAAAGGATAAATTCAATAACTGATTCTTCATTTCCGCCGTCTAAAAGCGCAAGTTGTGAAGGAACTTTGGATAGACTAACTACCTGAATAGTAGTCTCAAGTGGAGCAGTATAATTTGCTGCTAAGAGAGTTACATATCTTGGACTCAAAACACGGGTAGAAACAACTTGAAATCCTGGATCAGCATAATGTTCGTGAACAGGCTGGCTTGATAGTTTTCCAAACAATGCAGCAATACGATCAAGAGGTGAAGATCGAGGAGTTTGTTTTCTTCTTGAAAATCCATCGCGGACAAATGCTTCTTCAGTTCCTGCTACTTCGGTAGCATACCAGAAACCAGCGTGATAAAATAAGGTATCAAGAAAGCGTTCTTGTTCAGGTGTTCGTCTTCCGGGAAACAAGTCTTCGAGAGCCATAGGTTCAGATCACCTGAAAAAAAGGAATAGGAGGGCCTATTTTAATCAATACCCTCGGTCAAAGCGCTTGCACTGAGTGTGCGCGCGCGGTCTTCGCTGCCGTCAGCTTCTGCTTCTTGAAGCTCTTGGCGTTTTTCGTCAAGGCGTTCTCCTAAGCGTTCAATTTCTCGTTCTAAGCGCCGCACTTCACGTTCAACATCTTCTTCGAGTTCTTCAGCGAAATAAACAACATCGTAACAGTTTCGCGGTGTTAAAAGAGCAGGATCGTAGAGCGCTGTTTCAATTTCATTAAAGTCTTTGCCGAGGAAGTAGCGATTGCGTGAAAAGACATCCAAGTTTCTATTTTGCACATAGCGATAATTGCGGTAGCTGTAATCGTTTTGGTAGGCAACGTCGCGGGCGCGTGCTCGTGAAGCATCTTGAGATTGCTGATTCGTTTGAGCAGAAGTATTTTGAGTATTTTGACTCGCAGTCGGTTGTGTTTGTTGATTCACTTGATCTTTTAATCGTTTGTTTTGGTCAACAACAACTTGTAAATTCGACGTCAAATCTTGCAATTGAGCTTGAACCACCGTTCTATTCTGCTGTTCTTGAGCAGCGCTTCGTTGCAGTTGAATCATTTGATCTTGAACAGAAACGAGTTCACGTTCTTTTGCATGCACATCTTTTTGCACAGAGAGAACACCTACAAAACCCAAGGTAGCAACAATAAAAAGTACGGCTACTGCCAGAATGGTTACTTTAAGGGTTGAATTTTCCATAGTATCCTCCTTGTTATAATCTTTGTCTCGCACACGCATTTCCTGGATGGATGAATATAAGGTAAGTTTAGCTTCATTAAACACTACTTCTATATAAACGTTGCTATTATTAGTTACTAACAGGGGACAAAGAAGGAAATGGGTTATGGGATGTATGAAGGTGGTTTAATGAGCTTTCAACATTCCCTGCATTATTTTCTATAGAGAAAATAACTACCTCACCAAGGGTTTATACTGATCCATAACGGTATCCACTGTATCTCGAATCTTGACACCGTATGCCTCAAGTTCTTTCATACAGTAGCGAAGCTGACTTGCTTCTCCCACTCGCTCTTGAACGGTTGGCGGACATCGTTCAGGCTCTTCGTTTCTGATTTGTCGGACTGCAGCGTTGTAGCCAAGAAAAAAACCGCTGGTCACGAGCAATGCACTTCGTAGGTATCTCATAGGTAGCACCTCTTTGTCTGAAATTTTGATGGGGTTTAATTGAAAAACGCCGGAGCTGGGAATTGCACCCATACACACGTTGTCCCATTTGTACAAGATTTGAACCCAGAAAACCTGTTACAGCACCTCGAGTCTTAATCGAGTACAATACCAGGTTATGTGACTCCGGCACGATTAAATGAGCGATAGATATTTATAGATGGATAAACAGCGTTATCTTTGAGTCTTAATCGAATACGCAGGTTGTGTGACTTTTTCTTTCTTTTTTCTAACTTTTTTGCATCATTTTTCATATTCCCTTTTCTAGAATTTTATTTTTAATAAGCCTTTGCAGGAAAAAATCGGAAGAATCACGACGGGATTGGGAGATTTTCGGTTTGCTTAGCAGTTTTTCCGAAAACAACCCGTCTGTTTCGGAAATATCACGGTTCAACCGGAAAAATAAAATTTGTCGACGAGAAATCGGGGAAGTATTTTTCAAGAAAAATTGTATACGAACAAAAAGCAAAATAAGACTAACAAAGATAACAAAACCATACCTTTTGCTGCATCATATATTGCGCGCGAAGCGCGATTGAGCCCCGACGCAGAGCGTCGGGTCAAGTAATGAAATGCTTTATAAATCACCACCTTTCACCCTGCTTCAGAATAAAACATGCGGGTGTAGCTCAGTTGGTTAGAGCGCCACGCTCATAACAATACAGGTGAGCGATGAGGCGTATGCCGATGATCAGCTTTACTTGCTGAGTCACGTGGAGGTCACGATTTCAAATATCGTCACCCGCATTTTTTATTTTTCTTCATTTTCTTCTCCTCTGCGATCGTATGTTTTGTGATCTTATGTTTTGGATCCCAACAAACTTTATATACAAAAACGAGCTTTCTGCAACAGGAAGGTGGTAGAATCATGAAGGGATGTAAGAACATATTGATTTTTTGGGTACTGCTTCTTGCTCTGCTCTTCCTGAATGCTCTCGTGGTGCAAGGATTTACCATTGTAAAACCGTATGAGGACCATTGTTTTGCAGACGGATCGTTCAAGTTCAATATTAAAAACGATAAACCTGATCCGTTGTACACCCAAGATATCACCCTCCAGTTAGTCAATCGAAAAACACGCAACATCACGATTCCTCATGGGATCTGGACAAAGAGCGTTATTTTTTTCAATGAATCAGATCCGGAAGCAGGACTTGACGAGCAAAGAAGCACGTTTATTTCTGATCCTGCACAGATTCAAGAACCAGGAGATTATCATGCCTTTCTTTTGTATGGAGGATGCAGACAAGAACCCTGCAGAGTAAACTTTGATTTAGAAAACTGCCCTGGTGTGATTGAGGAATGTGCGCAAGATCCGATTCGTATCCTTGCGTGCGCAAGCAACCCCCGAAGCCAGCTCGCGCGCATCCGTTTTACCGGCGTCAATAATCCTTTCCTGTTCAAAAATGAACGCGTGGGAAAGACCGTGAAATATTATATTAACAGTAGTCAGCGTATGGGCTGGGAAAATGGTTCTCTTCCTGGAGAAAGCTTTGAACAGATTGATAAAAATACCTACGAAGTCTCGTTCCCGTTATTGAAAGACGAAACGGTGTATGACGCTGCAATCGTTCACCGAAATTGCGATTCGTACTACAAACGCTCACAACGTGTTTCCTGCCTCTTCAATGAACTACCTGCATATTATCCTGATTATCCTGCGCAGGACACCGAGGACACAGCACTCGCACAGCAGATGCAAAATGATGAAGAAGATGAACTGGTCCAAGCAGGAATTGTGGCATCACCGGAATTGCAAGAACAAGAAACAACCTTGCTTCCTGATACCGGAGAAGGAACGCTCGATGTTATCCAGGAAAATCTCAAACAGCAGACATGGGAATCGACTCCAGCACCAGCTGTTGAAACGATTGAAGCAGATGTTGGATTGCCAGGAGTAACAGGAAATCTTGTTCAAGATGTAGAGATTGAACGAGGAGCTGGGCAAGAGCTTTCAGAGGAAGGAGAAGGTATGGCAACGTATCTTAAAGGTATTATCGGAGTTGTCGTTGTTGGCGTTCTCATCGGCGCCTATTTCTTATTCTTCAGAAAAAAAGAAGAACCGCCCCAAGTGGAAGTGTTTGATAAGAGTTTTGGGTTTGGGAAGTAAGAAGGATAAGAGAAGCTGGGTCTGTTTTGCGATGCAAAATCCATTTTAGGATACAAAACTCAACAGAATCTTCTGCACGAGATACAATAACACAATCAGATTAACCGTTCCGTTGGAAATGTCAAACGCCAACAGCATAATGATAATTCCGCATATCACATCAAGCATGCTTGCAATGTCGTAGCTCGTAATGGCAAATAGTCCGCCTTTTAAAATCAAATACCCTGCACAATACATAATCACTTTAGTGGGTAGAATAGGGGAGGCAAGTATTGCAAAAACTGCTACGAGATCTACAATTGCTAACAGCTTAGCCAGTGACATAGACACTCAGACTCAAAACAAGGATCGCTCCCATCAGTACAGCGAGGTACACGAAGAGGATAAACGGATTGCGCTGCATCGATGCATTCAAACGATGCGCATACCCGATTAAACACGTCACCACAAAGTACAAAAAGATCGGAATAAAGATCACTTCGAGCAAGGTTGGCACCTTGATGTCAAAGACATATTTCATACCTAACGCCATGATCATAAAGGCCAGCATTTTGGTTCTGAAAATACTCTGCGTTCCTGCGAGAATTTCATCTGCCTTATTCAAACGCAGAAGGTCCAGAATAATTAAGTGCTGTTCCTTAATCCGCAATCCGCCTTTATAGATCGAACGTGACATAGATTATTCCACCTGTGAGTATCCCATCCCCCGTTTCCAAACTCAAAATGCTCCACATATTTAAACGTTTGGATTGAAGAGAGATGAGAAAAAAAGGGTTGAATCGTTATTGTTGACCGCGAAAGCGTTGGTAATAGGTATCTTCTACTTGTCTCAACCAGTTCCTCACAAGCGTGATAATCACCTCATCGGGGAGACCAAAACTTTGGCTTTGGACTTGATACCCAACAAGCTGACCTTGTTCATTGATCTGTGGCCGGATGGCAAGCGCGAAAGCAGGCGGTTGAGAAGGAGGAGAATCTTCATTTACCAAACTTCCACCCAAAAAGTCGCCACACTTCTTTAATGAGACCTTGAGATTTCTCTATCACTGAAGAAGGTGAAAGAGGTAAATCTCTCGGTTGATCGATTTTTTCAGAGTGTTGCATATTGACGACTGGTTTCATAATCCGAGAGAAGGGTTTATGTTATTTAAAGATTCCGATAAAAAGGTTGATAACCCTGGTGGCACCTACCTCAATTATAAGCGTTCCTCAAAGTCCTTACGAAGATCACGCATTTCTTTTTCACGGGCTTTCCAATCAACGTCACTGAGAACACCATGCAAATGTGATTTCTCATCCAGCGCCTGATTCACTAGTGCATCAGCCTGCTTCTGAAAGGGATTGCTTCGTGGCACAGAACGATACACCACCTTAGAAAACTGCTTCTCTACTTTCTTAACTTCTGCAAACAAGGGAGCAAGATGTTTGGCTTTGACTTTGTAATGCCCCGACATCTGCCGGACAACCAATTCAGAATCCATATAGACAAAAACCTCTTCAGCATGATACTTGGCAGCCAACTGCAGGCCTTTCAGCAGGGATTTGTACTCCGCAACATTATTCGTAGTTTTGCCTAAATATTCTCCGCAGGTTTCAATCTCGTGCTGGTCTTCATCTCTGAGAACAACGCCCAGTGCAGCAGGACCAGGATTTCCGCGAGAACCCCCATCTGCATTGATAAAAATTTTCTTGTGGACCATTACAGGTATTACACTTTCTTTTCGAGATTCTCTTTCTTGGCCTGAACGTCTTTTGCCATCTTTTCGAGATCAACACCCAAATCTTTGAGCGCCTTGACATGCATGTGCATGAGCTGTTCGACAATCGAAAGAATCTTCTGCATTTCTTCTCGTTCTTTTGCTAAGGTGCTTAATGCCCCTTTATGAAAACCCACTTGTTCATCTTTGCTTACATCAGCCATAGGAAAAGCCTCCACAAAGCCATATCATAATGTGATAACTCGCTGTTGCAATCTGCGTTTATTAAGTTTGTTGTTTTGTTGCTTCTTTTTGCTTATTTTGTTTACGGTTTCTTTTAACCCCGGCTCACATTCGGGAAGTAAGAGATGCGCGAAAGTCTTCCTAAATATCCTTGACGCACCATCTCCATACTGGAATCGTATTCACCATTTCGTGCAGTAGGGCCAGAAAATAGACCGTATCGCGGTGCGCCGGCAAATTCTTCTCCACGAGTAGGAAGACTATACATTGATCCAGGAAGAGAAGAAACAGGAGAAGGAGCAAGATAATTGGGATTGGCAATGCGACTACTAGCAAGATTCAGTTGAAACTGAATCTGTTCCATCGGTCCGGGTCCAAGATTACAGCATCCCATTGTTGCACCGTTTCATTGCACCTTTTAGTCGCGTTGAGCAGAGCTCAGTGCCCCATTCGTTAATGCAGTAAAAATTGCAAGCGGATCATAGTCCAGCAAAATAAGACTCCTGACAAAGTTAAATCCCACATCATGCACGCCATTCTGTGCGGGCTGTGGTTGAATGTTAATGCAGGATCGAAGACCGGCAATGTTTTTGTTGTACAAAGTGTTAATCCAAGCTAATTCAAACGCGAATGCTTTTGCTTCTTCATCTACTTTGGAAGATAAACGTGCACTCATAATATGGCCGATTTCGTGGCCTACAGTAATCATCACTTTATCCAAATGATCTTCTTTCACAAAAATCAGCGAAGCTTCGCGCCCTTCGTGGTTGATGGAAAATCCTTGAATGCCCTCACTCCATTTGCCTCCAAACAGTTTAAAGCGCTGCTTGAATGCTTTGCGAGGAAGCACTTCGATAACAACATTGGCATCATCGAGTTTCTTGCCGGTTGTTGCTGTGAAAGCTTCTGCTATATAGGATCTGATTTCTTCGCTTTTTCCAACCAAAACCGTAACAGGGCGCTGGGGTTTCAAGAATGCATCAGGCGAATGATAGACGGCTTGAGGTGCAGAGAGCTGTGCAAGATACTCCTTGGTCTTGGCAGAACCGCCGTATTGGGGTGGAAGGCTCTGGTGATATTCGGAATGATTGTTCGCTTTTGATGAAGTGTGCGTGTGTAGTGGTTCTTTATAGACCGGACGATCAAACATCGTGACACCTGTCTGCCCGGGTTTTTCGTATTGGACAACGGTTTCTAACATACTTAAAGGTGTGCTGGAACGCGGGATGTACATGCGTGCAACCGCGAAATCCAAGCTTCCACTTCCTGAAGGAGTGTATCCACTATGAGGCATATAGGTCATTTTGGAGTATAGAAGATTTTGAAGGATAAAAATTGAGTGGGACAGAAAAGTCATAAACTGAGAAACCCGAGAAAACTTTATATATAAGTTATAACTTATAACATATAATCCCCTGACGAGGTGACTCCCATGCTAACCACTGTGGCAATCAAACAAGAAACCTTTACTCTGTTGAAAGATGAAAAACAACGTTTGCATGCGCAAAGTTATGATGAGGTCATCCATAAGTTGATCCTCAGCATGAAAAAACCCAAGCGATCGTATTTTGGTGCATTTCCAGGAATAGCGGAGGGTTTTGAGAGGGACAAGAGTGGCCGTTTTAATTGATTCAAATATTTGGCTTGATTATTTTGCTGGAGGACAACGAGCAAGAAAGGTGCTCCATCTTATTGAGCAGGATCAAAGGACCATTCTGATCAGTGCTATTAATGTGACAGAGCTCTTTCATCAGTTTCTCAAAAGAAAAAATAAAAATGATGCAGAGAAAATGGTGGAGTTGGTGAGTCGCTACGGTTTTATTGTTCCTGTTGAATCATCCATAGCGTTGCAAGCAGCAAGGTTACAACATCAGCAAGGTCTGAGCCTCGCAGATGCACTCATTTATGCAACAGCACAAGAACACCATGCTCTTCTTGTCACGGGAGATAAGGACTTTAAGGGTATGAAAGACGTGGAGTACATAGAGTAATACGGAATGCAGAGAAGAGTAATGGAGAGAACAGCCTGGCATGGAGTTAATAAACCTTCCCAAAAACTTTATAAATTAACCGACGTTCTGCCTTTTAAATACAAGCAGGGATCTGTAAGGGATCTGGGCGGGGGTATCTATGCCATTTTTGGATCTTCAGCAGTTAGATATTGATCATAAAACCGTTCTGGTTAGGCTTGATCTTAACGTCCCCCTAGATGAAGAAGGCAACATTACTGAAGACTCACGGATTATTGCTTCTCTCCCTACGCTTCAACATCTTCTGGATAGAAATGCAAAAGTGGTACTGATGACCCACATGGGAAGACCCAAAGGACAGGATCCCAAACTTTCTACACTCAATGTTGGAAAACGGATATCGCGTATGCTCTTTAGAGAAGTCAAACACATTAACCAATGTGTGGGAAATGATGTCAAGCAGACCATCAAAGCTATGAAACCCGGAGAAATTCTTCTTCTTGAAAATCTCAGATTCTTTGAAGGAGAAAAGAAGAATGACCCGCAATTTGTCAAACAGCTTGCAGAGCTTGCAGATGTTTATGTCAATGAATGCTTTGGCGTTTCTCATCGTGAGCATGCGTCCATGTACGGACTGCCAAAACTGCTTCCCGGTGCAGGAGGATTCTGCCTACGGAAAGAAGTTGATACCTTAAACAAGATGATGCAGAATCCCAAGCATCCTTTTGTTGCAGTGCTGGGCGGAGTCAAAGCAGATAAAATGGATGTTCTAAAAAATTTGCTTCCTAAAGTTGACCAGGTCTTGATTGGTGGAGGACTTGCCATGCTGATCTCTAAACTCCAAGGCAAAAATGTGGGAAGTTCAAAGTTCGATGATGAATGGATGACTGAGGATATGCAGAAAAGACTGAAAGAAGTGATACAGCATCCTGATTTTGTGAAGAAAGTCATTCTTCCCGAAGACTGCATCGTTGCACAGGAATGCAAATCGGATGTTCCAACAAAAGCGGTGGATAAAGACAGCATTGAAGACGGATGGATGGCGCTGGATATTGGACCAAAGACTCGTGAACACTTTAAATCAATCCTTGAAAAAGCACAGACGATTATGTGGGCAGGGCCGATGGGCGTCTTTGAGATTGATCAGTTTGCTGAAGGAACCAAGATGGTTGCAAAAGCGATGGCCTCTTCCAAAGGACTCACGGTTGTCGGCGGCGGACAGTCCGGCATGGCGATTGAACAGTTTAATCTTGCTGATCGTGTGACGCATGTTTCAACAGGCGGAGGAGCATTCCTGCATTTTGTTTCGTATGGATCACTGCCGGGAATTGACGTGCTCACGAATTTCAAAGAACAATCACAGCAAAAACAGCGCATGGAAATGCAGACCATCTTTTGAGAGATTGATGGAAGTGGGGAATAATACAAAATGACCGTACGTGTTGCAATCAACGGATATGGAACAATCGGAAAACGCGTTGCAGACGCAGTCAGCTTGCAAGATGATATGAGAGTCGCGGGGATTGTCAAAACATCTCCTTCCTTTGAACTTGATCTTGCACAGCAACGAAAGTTTCCCATTTATGCAAATACCAAAGAAAATATGGCGCTCCTGCAACAGAAAGGGATTTCTGTCCAAGGCACAACAGAGGATCTCCTGGATCAGGCAGATATTGTCATTGATGGAACGCCCAGCAAGATAGGAAAAGAAAACAAAGAAAAACTGTACATACCAAGAAAAATCAAAGCCATTCTCCAGGGCGGAGAGAAAGCTCCAACTGTTGAATGTTCATTTAATGCATCGAATAACTATCAACAAAGCTATGGAAAAAATTATGTTCGGGTCGTTTCCTGTAACACCACCGGACTCTCGCGAAGCCTTGGGGCGATCAAAAAAGCTTTGGGTATTACGAGTGCACGAGTAACCCTTATTAGAAGAGCAGCAGATCCGTTTGACGATGAGACAGGACCGATTAATGCGATTGCACCGGATCCGATCACTATTCCTTCACACCATGGACCTGATGTGAAAACCATTATTCCTGATTTAGATATTGTCACCATGGCTGTCATTGTTCCTACCACACTCATGCACCTGCACACCTTGAACATTCAACTTCCAAAAACAACAACTGCACAAGAAATCCAGGATCTCTTTGCAAAAACGCCAAGGATTCTGGTTGTTGAAAGCGACAAACGAATCTCTTCTACAGCAAGCATTATGGAAATGGCGCGCGACTTGTGCCGGCCGCGAGGAGACCTGCAGGAGCTTGCGGTGTGGGATAAAAGCATCAGCGTTGTGAATGGCAATGAACTCTTTTTTACCCAAGCAGTCCATCAAGAAAGTATTGTTGTTCCTGATAATATTGACTGCATCCGAGCGATGATGCAGTTGACCGATGATCCTTTAACGAGTATGAAAAAAACAGATCAATCATTAGGATTAAAGAAGTGGTGGTAGGTGTCAAGCATGTGGCCGTCAGTGATTATTAATCTCAAACAACACATTGTGGGAGAACGAGTAAAAGAATATGTGCTTCGTGTTGCTCAGGCTGCAAAAAAACACCAGCAGAAGGTCGCGATCTGTCCGGCTATTGCAGATGTGGACAAAGCATTCTTTACGCTGAAACACAGCGACGAGACCTTATGCGAACATGTCTGGCTCTTTGCCCCTAAAGTGGATGATGTTGCTCCAGGAGAAAACAAAACAGGTGCTGTTGCTGTAGAATCGATCATGCATACCCAGGGCGCTATGATCAATCATTTTGAAACACGCATCTATGGGCAAAGTGAACCGCACAAAAGTGGAGCGCAGTTTCAAACCCTTTGCAATATTATCAAAAAATGCACAGCAAAAAATCTGAAGATGGTCTTATGCGCAGATAATCATGTGACAGCTGAAAAAATTGCACGCTATGTCAGCGAATTAGAGATGGATCCTGAAAATGTCGTGATTGCTATTGAGTGGGATGCTTTTATTGGAAAACGGATTTCGATTGTCAAAGAAAAACCCGATGAGATTGAGAGGGCTGTGCAGGCAGTAAAAAAAGTCAATCCTCATATTCGGGTGTACTGCGGAGCAGGCATTGAGACTAAAGAGGATCTTGTGAAAGCAAAAAAACTGGGTGCTTCGGGATTTCTTGCGGCAACAGCGTTTACCAAAGCTCCGTTGTTTGGCGGAGACTATGTGATGGCGCTGGAGAGCTTTTGGAAATAGATAGACTGAGAACGAAAAGAATTTCGAATTTCGTACTATGTGAAGACATCCAACGGAAAGTAACGCATTCTCAATACAAGGTAGATGAAATAGATTGCAATCAGACTAAAGCCTTCTTTCTTTGACAATCGCAGATTGCGCAGGAAGAGATACACGAAAAAACCTGTGATAATCTTTGCAGGCATATCAGCGAATATGACAGCGTTGGGAAGGATGTAGCCGGATATCATCGCTCCTAAACCGGTGACAAAAGCAGGATTCGTAATATTGCTTCCGATCAGGATTCCAACCGAAGTTCCATACTGCTTTTTCCGCACCGCCGTCAATGCGGTGCTCAATTCGGGCAGAGCACTTGCTGCTCCGACAACAAAGACACCAAGGAAAGAAGCACCAATGCCGGAAGTCGTAACAATATCTTTTGCGATGAACAAAAGTTCTCGGGCAGAAATAATCAAAAAGAGAAGGCCCACCATAATACCAAAGACATCAGCAAGAACCTCGCGTACATCCATGCACACTTGATGCTTCATATTTTCTTCTCGCTGTCTTTGATATAAAATGTAGAGATAGATAAGATATCCAAAAAACAAAACTGCACCATTCCAGCGCGAAAGCGTACCATCCAGAGCAAAGAGCAGAACAAGGATCGAGGTTCCGATCATTAAAGGAATGTCGCGGCGGATAAATTCTTTGCTCACTGCCACGGTTCCCAGCAAAGCAACAATACCTAAGACAATGGTTTGCTGAAAGGTATCAGAGCCAATGCTTGTTCCTACAGCCAATGCAGAGCCAATCTCAGGAGTAAGATCATGCGTGAGGATTTCAATGCTTGCGACAACATTGGTAAAAAGTTCTGGCAGGCTTGTTCCGATAGAAAGAACGGTTAATCCTACAAAGGTTCCTGAGAAACCCGTTGCTTCAGAGAGCCTCATGGACTTGCGAATGATATATTCTGCAGAAAGAACGAGAGCAACGAGGAAAAGAATACCTGCAATAAGTTCAGTAGAGGTTTGGACCATACGATCACTAGTTAAGATCACTATGCACAACGTGTGTGTTATCTACTCATTGACACGGAAGCATCCGCCAGGCGTACAATGGCATGTTGAACCACTGCAGAAGCATTTTTTGAAACAGCCGTAGCGTTTGTTGGTTCTTGATTGATAGCTTCCGGGTTTGATCGTACTCAGATCAGGTTCTTCAGGAGCATCGCCTTTGGATTCTGCGCCGATGGGAAGGTAAGAAATATCACCCGTAACATCATCAAGATCTTGATTTACATCTTGATTTGCACAACCTGAATCAGAACAAGCTTCACAACCAGGACCTGGACAGTCAGTACAGCTAGAACCTGAACATTGACTTGGAGATCTCGTAGATCCAGGAGTTAAACATTGAGCAGGATCAATATCATCGGTGTATTCAATCAAGGTTACTTCACCTTCTACACCGGAAGGAAGTTGGGTTACAACCAGAATAGCAAACACACTGATTGCCATTAAAGCAACGACAACAGCGGACGTATTTTGTTTATCCATCACCATACAAGATTTTAGGGGGGATGCGATTTATAAAGTTTGTTCCTGAGATGGAGGTTTAAGTCGTGATGGAGAAAGGTCACAGGAGTTCTGAAGCTTAAACGGAGATCATGCCATCGAAACATTTATATACTTTTAAGTGAACATTTGTTCATATAAAGGTGAACATATGTATATTCGTAAATCTACCGCTCAGGTGTTACAATTATTTACGAGTCATATCAGTGAGTCATTCACACTGAGGGAAGTAGCAAGAAGACTCAACATGCACGTATCGCTTACCCATCGAGCACTACAGCCCTTGAAGGATGCTCAGATTGTTGAGCAGGATAAACATAAAAATCTTATCCTCAATTACAAGATTCATCACGAAAATCTTGCTTTTGTTGAATATTTAAAACGAGATCATTTTCTGAATAAATTCAAAGACATTAAACTTTTTGCAGATGAAGTTAGTAAAAAAATCAAACAAGACAGTTTTGTTCTGCTTGTTTTTGGCTCATCTACAGAATCCCGCAAACCAAGAGATATTGACATTTTACTCATTGTTGATAGTGCCGATAAGATAGCGTTCCATGAGAAATTCTTGCATAATATAACATCCAATTATGATGCACCATTCGAGGAAAGAGTTATAAGTTTTGAAAGTGTTTATGAAATGCTTTCTAAGCGTGATGAAAAAAATGTGATGAATGAAATATTAAACAAACATGTCATTTTATTTGGCGCAGAACTGTTTTATAGATTAATTGAAAGGGGACGATTATAAAATGTTAGATGAAAAGAAATTAAAAGAGGCAGAAAAGAGAGTTAAACAATTTATGAGTGATGGACATATCACGGCAAAAGAAAAACCGGAGTATGTGGACTTTTTTCTCAAGAACGCTGATGATTCAATTGATTCTGCAAAAGTATTATTTGAAGTATCAACAAATCCTGAAAAACAGGAATCTTTTGGTTTTACTGGCTTCAATGGTCTCCTTTGGGTAGTCAATGCCAGTTACTACGGTATGTTTTATATAGCGAGAGCACTCTTGGAAAATGAAGGGATTAAGATAAAAACTGACCTTTCCATTCATGCTGTTACTTTTGATGCAGTGATCTATTATTTTTATCTCACAGGCAAATTACAGAAAGAATTTTTAGAAGATTTTCTTGAAGCAAAAGAGGATGCTGCTGAACTTCTTGGAAAACAAAAAGCAGATGAATTAATGGAAGAATATTTTTTTGAGAAAAGGAAGAGAGGTACATTCACCTATGAAATGGGTGCATTGCTCGTTAAATCAAAGGCAAAAACTTCTCTGGAAAGAGCGCAAAGATTCAGAAGAGAACTCAAGAAAATTATCGAAAAAAGCAGAGAATAAGGATTATTATCTAAAGATTTTGAAAACTTTGAAAAAAATAAGGGAGTCCAAATTATCGCATCAAACAGTCAGGAAAATAGGTATATTTAAATTCTTTCAATATGATGGACAGTTCATGGGACTTCAGTTCGTCTTTTAAGATCGTTCTGATTTCCATGAGTACTTGGTTGAGTTCGTCGCTTGTTTTTAATCGAATTTCAAATTGCACATCTTGTTGGCCTATTGATTTGTAATTAGTCATTTAACAAAGTCTGTTCTTACATCTTTATTAAGCAAACCCACAAGCCCAATAATTCCAAGGATGATAAATATACTTGGGATGTAGAGACCACAAATAATTATTCCAGTTATCCATGCCCAAAACTTATGTTTCTTTAGACTCTTAATGACTATTTCAACAAAAATGCCAAATGCTATTGATAATACTGCTGAAAGTACAAATGTGGTTTTAAAAAATGGTTCCCCGTCAAGTACGCTTGGCAAGAAAAATGAAAAAATTAAAAGCATAATCCCGACTAGAAGATATATAACTGCACTTATATGGAGAACAATAATTGTTTTGTTCAGTTTTTGGTTCATAACTCAACATTGATAAAGATCTATTTAAATATTTGGAATTAGTTTTTAAATGCACACCCCCTTTGGGATAGAAGCCATAAAAAATATCGAAACCTACATCTCCTCCGGAGCCTCGATGCCTAACAGCTTTAACCCATTCGCAAGCACCAGCTTCGTGCAATAACAAAGCAGAATTCTTGCTTCCTGTACTGCATGATCGTCTATCAAAACTTGGCAGTTCGTGTAGAACTTGCTGAACTGCTGTGCAACCTGAATCAGATAATGTGCAATAAGGCTGGGTTTGTAGTGTTTTGCACCATCAAGAACAAGTTCTGGAAATCTGCCGAGCAATTTTGCCAAATCAATTTCGTCTTCATGTTTCAAGAGGCGATAATTCACATTCGCAAGCGGTTTCTTTCCATACTTTTTCAGAATCGAACAGATCCGTGCATGGGCATACTGCACATAAGGTCCTGTTTCGCCTTCAAATGAGATAGATTCCTCAGGATTAAAATGAATATCCCGTTGGTGATCAACTTTAAGAATAAAAAATTTCAGTGCGCCGAGTCCAATCATGTGCGCACGTTTTTGCAGTGCAACTTCAGAGAGATCAGGGTGGCGTTTTCGAATTTCTACTTTTGCAAGATCCTGCATGTTTTCAATGAGATCGTCTGCATCAACAACGGTTCCCTCCCTTGATTTCATTTTCCCGTGCGGAAGATAGACCATGCCATAGGAAAGGTGATGCTGTTTATCCGCCCAAACATATCCGAGTTTCTTCAAGATGGCAAAAAGAATCTGAAAATGGTGGTTCTGTTCGGTTGCTGTTACAATAACTGATTGGTCAAATTTGTAATCGTCATACTTCTGCTTTGCGAGATGAAGGTCTTGAGTAATGTAAATGGAAGTTCCATCTCCGCGTAGAACAATCTTCTTGCCAAGGTGGCGAAGATGCTCATCGGGATCGTTGGTAAAATCAATAAACAGAGAGCCGTCAGGATCTTTTTCAAACACTCCTTTCTTAATTCCTTGTTCAACAATTTTTTTTGCAAGGTCGTAGAAATTGCTTTCATAATAATATTTATCAAAGAAAACACCAAGTTTTTCATACGTATCTTCAAATCCGCCGTATGCCCAGGCATTCATAAGCTTCCATACTTTACGAACCTCTTTGTCGCCCTGCTCCCATTGGACCAGCATCTGCTGTGCTTCTTGTTCAAGTTCAGGATATTCTTTCAGTTTTTCTGAAAAAAGCACATAGTATTTTCCAACAAAATGATCGGATTTGATGCCTTTGTCCTCAGGCAGTTCCTTGCCGCCCCATTTTTGATAGGCGAGCATGGACTTGCAGATGTGGATGCCTCGGTCATTGTTAAGGTTGACTTGCACCACTTTATGCCCCGCCTGCTTGAAGAGATGAGAAACACTGGAACCGATGAGAATATTTCGAACATGGCCGAGATGCAACGGCTTGTTGGTATTGGGTGAAGGATATTCCATGACCACCACTTTCTGAGTAGCAGGGTGCAGTCCGTAGTCTTCGTTCTGCTGGTGAATCTGCTGAAGAATCTGCTGGATCATCACGGTTTTGTCAATAAAGAAATTAAGATAGGGGCCTGATGCAGCAACCTTTTCAATCGGAGCGCTGGGCTTGAGCTGTTCTGCAAGATCGCGCGCAATCAGATGTGGCGCTTTTTTGAATGGTTTTGCAAGATCAAAGCAGGGAAAAGCGAAGTCGCCCATTTCTGGGGTGGGGGGAATTTCTAAAACAGAGGGATCTGCGTTGACGTTCTTGGTTTTCAGAAGACGAAGCACTTCAGTTTTGAAGTCTACCACTTTGAAGTTTACGACTTTGAAGTCTGCGGTCTTACGTGAGGATGAGGGAGCCATAGGAGATCACAGGGTTATCGTGACGAACGCTTTGCTGCGGGTACGTTGCTGGAATTTGTCTTGTTTTTGTACTTTTTTTCTGCAAACAGATTGTGATTCAGATTCGCAATTTCGAGCTTGATGTCATGCAGGAGTTTAAGCTGTTTTCTATCATGAAAGTAACGCATGGCGAGGAAGAGCAGATAGAGGCCGAAGATACCACCCACCAGCACTTCAAACTTTCTGATAGCAAGCGGAATACCTTGCACCAGTTGTTCGAGGATAAGAGCTAATGTGCCATTCGGATCGACCATGAATGAGCCTACAGAAAAGGATTTTATAAAGTTAGTGAAAGAAAGAAGAAAGAATGATTATCAAATGAGGATCTCAATTTACCTCAGCAAATCCTTGCGCTCCAACTCAGCAACCTTGGCTTCAAGCTTGTCCATGCGGTACTTGAGCTCAGTTTGATAATCTCGCAAACTGAGAACCCAGGCAGTTAAAGATTGGATATCACGTTTTACTGCTTGAAAGGCTTGGCGAAGGCCTGAAATAGGATGGGGTTGGGTAGGTTGATTTGTCATAAAAAAATATGAATTATCACTCCTATATAAACCTTTCTTGTTGTTTTCACTGAAAGGAGGCGAAGAAGAAAAGGCATCAGCCCTCATCCGAGGTACACCTGGTCGTGATGATCAAAATCCAGGAATTTGATTTTGTTTTCCTCTTGCACAAATGAAAAGATCAGAACAAAATGCCCAACGTGCACTCTTTTTTTATCTTTCAGACCATACCTCAAATTTTTATAATGTTCAACATCAGCATCATTGATAATTTCTTCAATTTTTTTCAGAACTCGTTCGTAAAGCTGTTTGTCCTTCTTTGAAAGTTTCTTCAGAATATCTTGAAGAGAGGGAACAATTTCATAAGTATACACATTATCCCTCGATAAGTCTTCGTAATTCAGTTATATTCTTGAAAGGAATACCTTTTTGCTTGTCCAATCCATTGAGTTTTTCTCTATACTCAGGCCGCAACTCTGGCTCGAGAACTTCTTCTTGATATTCCTCAGCCATAACATCAATAGCTTGGCTTTTATCCTTAAGTCCGTACTTAGCTTTGACAATATTCAAAACTCTGTTGGTCTTATCGTTAATGGTGATAATAGCTTGAACCATGTTTTGAAACACCTGGGCAGAGGTATAAGGATTAATGAGGTATTAATATGGTATTAATATTTAAAGTTTGCGGTGTTGAGACGTACTATAAAGTTCAATGTAGCTATTCAACCCTATCTATTCGACTATCAGAATGTATTTAAAGATCAAACTGCTTAGGAATGACGGTGTTAGAACGTGTTTTTGAAAAAAGATCTGATCTCGATTAAGGACCTTTCCAAAGAGGAATTGCTTTTTCTGATCAACACTGCTGAAACTATGGAGCAGGAAGACTGCTCTGAACTGCTTCGAGGCAGGATCCTTGCAACCTTATTCTTTGAACCGAGCACGCGAACACGCCTCAGTTTTGAAAGCGCCATGAAACGGCTGGGAGGAAGCGTGATTGGTTTTGCAGATCCGAAAGTCACCTCCAGTCAAAAAGGAGAAAGCCTTGCTGACACGATCAAAATGATTGAAGGGTATGCTGACATTATTGTGATGAGGCATCCGATTGAAGGGAGTGCACGACTTGCTGCTGAGACCGCAAAAATTCCAGTCATTAACGGAGGAGACGGAGCAAACCAGCATCCCACGCAGACGATTGTTGATTTGTTTACTATCAAAAAAACACAGGGAAAACTCGATGAACTGCATATCGCAATGATCGGGGATCTCAAGTTTGGAAGAACGGTGCATTCACTTGCCATTGCCTTGTCGCATTTCAAAGTCAAACTGTACTTTGTTTCTCCGGAAAGCCTCCGCATGCCCGAGCATATTCTGGAAGCACTGCGCAAAAACAACATCCTCTTTTCAGAACATGAAAAACTCGAAGACATCATCCCCTTAGTTGATATTATGTATGTAACACGGATTCAAAAAGAACGCTTCCCGGACATTATGGAATATGAAAAAGTCAAGAACGCGTATATTATCAAGAAAGAAACGATCCAGCGCGCAAAACTGAATATGAAAATTTTGCATCCGCTTCCGCGCGTGAATGAAATTCACACCGATGTCGATGAAACACCGCATGCCTATTATTTCCAACAGGCGCATAACGGAGTTTTGGTCAGAATGGCGTTGCTTGCTATCATGATAGGAAACGCACATCAGCATCGAAATGATCTCATCTAAGAGATACTAAGAGGATATCAGCTCAAAAATGTGGTAATGATGAACGAAGACGAACAGCAACCGAACAACGAGAAAGAGCGCGAACGCATTATCTCATTTATTCGAGAAGGAACCGTGATTGATCACATTCCCCACCAAAAAATCTTTGACTTGGTCAGAATTCTTGCTCTTCACAAGAATACCGATGGAACCATCAGTATTGCAACGAATCTTCCGAGCAAAAAATGCGGAAAAAAAGGAATAATTAAGGTAGAAGGGCGATTTTTGACGCCTGAAGAAGCCAGCAAAATCGCTGTGATCTGCCCTCATGTCACGATGAACACGATTCAGGATTATCGTGTTGCTCAGAAAATAAATCTGACTCTTCCAAGAATCATCAAAAACATTGTCACGTGCAATAATCCTCACTGTATTTCGAATCATGAACGAATTCCAACGATGTTTCATGTCCTTGAGGAATCTCCCTTGAAAATAAAATGCAATTACTGCGAGATTATCGTGCATCGTGAAGAGCTCATCATACCTTGATGAAGTGAATCCCATGAAAACCATCATCATCAAAAATGTCAAGTTGGTTACACCCCAGGGAACACTCTACTCGGCAATTGTCACGATTCAAGACGGTAAAATTGTACATCTCCATGATGGACGCTATGGACATCCCTTCCCCTCACCGCACAGCCTCATGCCCCAGGATCGCATCGAAGTCATTGATGGCAGCGGGAACATTCTGCTTCCGGGATTGATTGATGCGCATGTCCATTTTCGTGAACCAGGATTAACGCATAAAGAAGACTTCTTCACCGGATCTTGTGCGGCAGTATCAGGAGGTATTACTACTATCATCGATATGCCCAATACCAAACCACCGATGCTGACGATTCCTTTGCTCGAAGAAAAACGCAGGCTTGCAGAAAAAAGTGTGGTCAATTATGGATTTCACTTCGGGTCGAGCGCCAGCAATCTGAATGATATTGCACAGGCCCAAACCTATCCTGGCGTCGCCTCAACCAAAGTTTTTCTCAACGAGTCAACAGGAAAAATGATGGTGCAGGATCAGGAAGCATTGTATCAAATTTTTCTGATCTCCAAACTGATTACAACACATGCAGAAGGAGAAAAAATCAATCTCGCTCTTGAACTGCATGAAGACACGGACACACCCGTTTACTTCTGCCACCTCAGCAGCAAAGAAGATGTCGAACTCATCAGAAAAGCAAAACAAAATAATATGAGTAAACTAAAACAATATGAGACTTCAAGAGCAACCGCACTGCGTTCAACATGGGCGCTTGCACGGGAAACGCTGAAACAATCAGAACAAGAAACGAGACTGCAGGAACAAGGAGCAAGACAACACAAGGGACAACGCATCTTTGCAGAAGTGAGTCCGCATCATCTTTTTTTGAGTTCAGGCCACTTCAATGCCATGCGTGGATTTGCTATGATGAAGCCCAGTTTGAAAGAGATGGACGATAAAGATGCGCTCTGGGAAGCAATCAGCGACGGAACCATTGACACGATCGCATCAGATCATGCACCCCACACTATAGAAGAAAAGCGTGCGCGACAACCACCCTTTGGGTGCCCGGGTGTAGAGACGCTCCTTCCCCTCATGCTCCATGCAGTCAGCGAAGGCAGACTAACGCTCAAAAGACTCGTTGAGCTCTGCTGTGAAAATCCTGCACGGATCTTTGGTATTGAAGGAAAAGGAAAAATTGCAGTCGGCTATGATGCAGACTTTGTTCTTGTCGATGTGGAAAAAGAAAAGCGTGTTGAGAATGAAAAACTCCTTACCAAATGTGGATGGAGTCCGTTTAATCATTGGACCCTCAAGGGCTGGCCGGTTCTGACGATCGTGCATGGAAATATCGTCTATGATGATCGCGAAGAGAAGCAACAAATCTTCACCCAGCATACAGGAAAAGAGATCGCATGCACCTCGCCGCTCAAAGGAAGAAGCCATCGCACCCAAGAAGAACGATCAGAACTATCGTTACCAGAACGATTCGAAGAACCTGAGATGCTCCGAGAAGAACAACGGCAAGAGGAGCATGAAGAACTGCAAGAAGAAATGAGAGAAGAAGAACAAAAAGAGAAAAAGAAAAGTGAAGAACAAGAAGAAAACTTGACACAGAAAGAAAACACACCCCCGGAAGAAAATAAACCCCCTATCGTGACAACGGTTATTCCACTACCGGCAATACAAACTCCTCCACTCACTCCTGTCTCGCCTTTACTCTTTCCAGAGCCGTGGGATCAGGACGTTTTCAATAATTTCATGCTTCAGCAAGGAGTGATCGGAGTGCATACCGAATCCATTACGCTTGCTTCAGGAAGAAAAAGCAACTGGTACGCAAACTGCAGAACACTCCTCAACACCTTCAAACGCATTCACCAACTGTCAGACTTTGTTCTTGCTTTTGCCAAAGAGAAAGGCTTGGAATTTGATTATTTCTTCGGCGTTCCTGAAGGTGCAACAAAATTAGCTGATGTCCTTAACTTCAAGCGAGGCTTACTGGAAGATCAACCACAGCAACGCTTGGTGATGGGCAGAGCAAAACCCAAAGAACATGGAAGCGTGCAGGATAAATATTTTATCGGCGAGATTAAAGAAGGAGATAAAGTTCTGGTAATTGAAGATGTAACGACAACCGGACAGTCATTGATCAAAACCATTGGACAACTGAAAGAAGCAGGAGCGATTGTGGTCGGAGCCCTTGCACTGGTGGATAGGATGGAAAAACGCGACGATGGCGTCAGTGTTGAACAAGCATTATCCGATCAAGGCGTGTTATTTTTCAGACTTAGTAAAGGAACCGAACTTCTGAAACGGTATGTGCAGGAGAAAGAGGCAGAGAAGGGTCTTGTACTTGATCAAAATGTGCTCAAACAGATTGAAGTAGAGTTTACGGTATTTGGTGTTGAACCCTTGGAGTTTTCAACGGTTGCGAAAAGTAAACAGACAACGTTAGTTGAAGTTGACCAGCAAGAAACCAAAGTAAATGAAACACTGCAAACAACGAGGGAAGAAGAAATAAAGAAGGAAGAACAACCAACGTTCGACGTCCGATCATCGATGCCGCAAAAGTCCTGGTTCTCCTATCTTGAACAACTGAAAGACAGAACCGAAGAAACAAAAAATATCATCTGCATGGGCATGGATCCTTTGCTTGAGAAAATTCCCCTTCCCTGCAACAGCAAAAGCGAAGAGCAAGTCACCCATGTGCTCACACGGTTCTATCTGGACATGCTCCGCGCCATGGAAGGAGAAAATACGTTTCCCGCTCTCGTCAAACCGAATATCGCTTACTTTGAACAGTATGGTTTTGCAGGCCTGCGTGCATTAAAGATGATTATCAGCGCTTATCAGCAGAAAGGAATTCCTGTACTGATTGATGCAAAACGAGGAGATATTGGAACCACGGCAGGAGCCTACGCAAAAAGCTTGTTTGATTTCTGGAAAGCAGATGCGATTACGGTCAATCCTTATTTTGGTCATGATGGAGTGCGTCCCTTCTTAGAGTATTGTGAAAAAGGAAAAGGAGTGTATATCCTCTGCCGAACGTCGAATGACGGCGCGCGTGATTTCCAAGATTTGTATACGCACTACAACCATGCGGATTCCTTTTCCATCTTTGCAGGAAAACGATTGTATCTCCAAGTTGCTCAGAAGATTGTTGATTGGAAAACCAAATTTGCTCCGCAGGGCGGTGTGGGAGCAGTGGTGGGAGCAACCTATCCGCAGGAATGCGAGCACCTCTCTGAATTTTTTGTCCAGTCCAAGAAAGAGATTCCGCTCTTGATTCCCGGCATTGGAACCCAAGGCGGTTCTCCTGCTGAAGTGATTGAGATTTTGAAAAAGACGCATAACGACCCCAAGATCCATAGAATTAATGCGAGTTCGAGTATTAATTATGCCTATCGGCATTATTTAACAACGGATTATGCAGGAGCTGCAGTGAAGGCGCTGAAAGATTTGAATAAGCAGATAGTTCTAGGATAGTTCCCTCTCGAAATGGAGAGAATGAACGAAACAGAAACATTTATATACTTGGAATATATACATGTATATGCGACGTAACATGGTGCAAGCTATGATTGATATTAGTGAACATACGAACAGAGTTTTGAATATTGTCAAAGCTAAATTTGGTTTAAAAGATAAATCTCAAGCTATCAATGTGGTAGTAAACGAGTATGAGCAAACCCGATTGGAACCGGAATTGAGACCGGAATATAAAGTAAAGTTAGCTAAGATTATGAACGGAAAACATTTTTCTCGAGAGGATTTTGAAGAAGAGGTCGCTTGATAATGTATAAGGACCTGTATAGTGAAGAGATTACTAAAAAATTAATGAAAATCAAAAAGAAGGATCCTGTTGAATTTCTTCAAATCAGAAAAAAGATGGATGCAATCATCGCAGACCCAACACATCGTTATAAATTCTTGATGCATGATATGAAAGGATTGCATAGAGTTCACTTAGGGCATTTCGTATTAGTTTTTAGTATTGATCATCAAAACAAAATAATTTCTTTTGAAGATTATGATCATCACGACATGATTTATGAATAGACTTTAAACTTCAACGTTGATTTTCAATAGCGATTTTCAATACTTTTTTATATACTTCCCCCCATTCTGCTAGTCTATGGAACATCATGAACAGGGCGCAACACAAAATCAGCTGTCACAAAATCAGTTGCTGATGCAGCAAACTGCAACAGCACTCAAAACGTGCGGATATCAAACCCATCTGCTTGCAAGAAACTGTTTTGATATTATTGCTCGAGGTCCTCATACCCTCCTTATCAAGATCTTAACCAACGCGAATGCGTTCTCCAATGTGTATGTGCATGAACTCCAACAGATCTGTGCGTACATGCATGCTTCTCCTTTAATTGTTGCAGAAAATGCAGGGGCCATCTTGAACGAAGGGGTGATCTATTCACGTTTAGGTGTTTCAGTTATTTCCCTGGAAACCTTGAAGATGGCTCTGAAGCATCGAGCACCTTCTATGATCAGCACGAATGCAGGGATTGCAATAGGAATTGACGGCCCCAAACTGAAACAGCTTCGTGAAGCGCAAGGACTTTCCCTGCAGCAGCTTGCTTTCCGCTTGGGAGTTTCACGCAGAATGGTGGCGCGCTACGAAACGAATTTTACAGAAATGACTCTTCCACGAGCGCAGCGCCTCTTGGATCTGTTTGGCGATCAGATCTTTCACAAAATTGATGTGTTTGACCACCGACATCGCGATACAAAACACGTGATGCATGACACTTCTTCTCCGCTGACAACCAAATACTTTCAACTGGGTTTTCACGCGTTGAATACCCAGCATGCACCGTTTGATATTCTTGCACGAAGACAAACCCCCGAAAAACACCAAGAAGAACCCATCAAAGATATTATTTTTACTGCCGTGGGAGACCGTCATAAACCCGGCCTGCATGATATGGCAAAACTCTTTGATGCGCATAGTCTGTATATTTTTCACAGACAAAGACCATCCATCCATGAAGAAATCCCCACCCTTTCTCAAACTGAGTTTATGCGCTTCCACCAGTATGGGGATTTGATGGACTTTCTGAGGGAGTTTTGAAGGGGTTATGCACCTTAAGTCCCGGAATATGTTGAAAATCTTTGATATTTTCTGTATAAAGATGAGTAATACCTGATGAAAGCAGAGTTGCTGCGAAAAGAGTATCCCAGAACGCTTTTTTCTTTTTCAAAGACAACTGAATAGCGTATAAAAGCACAGGATAATCATAATGGAGTTTTATCCAGTCAGAACAGAGACAGATCTGGGTAATAAGGTGCTGTGCTTCTACACTTGGAAGGAGATTCTTTTGTTTTTCTGTCACTACACGAAAGAATTCACCAAGATTTTGACTTGAAACAACTAATCTGCATTTTCCTTCCCAACAGGGGATAAGCAATGCTGTTGCTTTTTCATGTTTTTCCTGATCGTTATTATTATAGGCATGGACAAGAATGTTAGTATCAACAGCAAAAAGAGGTTCAATTTCAATCATAAAGTTCATCTCGTTTGAAGGTAACCGGGCCCATATCAAAACTTTTTTTCATTAATGCTATGTGCTCTTCCCGCATCGCCCGTTCATGTTGTCGTTTTATCCAGAGTTCAAAAGCTTCTTTGACTGCATGACCGAGCTTGCCCTTTCCTTCTCCGAGTGTCTCTTTAACCGTTTCCCTAAACTGGTGATCTGTTTCAGTGTCCACATTAATGGTAATCGTTGTCATATTATACATTTAGATTGTTAATATATTTAAATGTTTCTATTTTTTAAATGTTAAGACGTTCGTGCATCTCAAAATGCACCCAATCTTTATATAGAACCACTCAATCAGCTTCTTAACCAAAAGCCAAGCAAGAGACTATAAGGTGACGCCCATGAACGAGAACATCCAGCCCATTTTTATCCTTCCTGAAGGAACAACCCGAACAACCGGAAAAACAGCCCAACGCAACAATATTATGGCTGCAAAATTGGTTGCTGAAACCGTCAGAACAACCTTAGGACCTAAGGGCATGGACAAGATGATTGTGGATTCGCTGGGAGATGTGACCATCACCAACGATGGGGTTACGATTCTTGAAGAAATGAAAATTGAACATCCTTCTGCAAAAATGATTGTTGAAGTTGCAAAAACCCAAGAGCATGAAGTCGGAGATGGAACTACTACTGCAGTGGTTCTTGCAGGAGAATTGCTTAAAAAAGCAGAAGCGCTTCTGGATATGAATGTTCATCCTACCGTGCTTGCACGCGGCTATCGTTTGGCTGCTGAAAAAGCACAGCATATTTTACAAAATATTGCAGTTCCACTTTCTGAAAATGATACGGAAACGCTGAAAAACCTTGCAGAAACTGCCATGACAGGAAAAGGAGCAGAAGCATCCAAAGAAAAACTCTCGGCATTGGTGATTCAAGCGGTTAAACAAGTGATGGAAAAAGAACAGAGTAAGGTGATGATCGACACCAATAATATTAAAATAGAAAAGAAAGTGGGTGGAAGCGTCGAAGACTCTGAACTGGTTCAGGGCATTGTCCTTGATAAAGACCGTGTTCATCCTCAAATGCCCAAAAAAGTCCAAAACGCAAAGATTGCGCTGATTGATTCTGCACTTGAAATTAAAAATACAGAAATTGATGCAAAAATTCAGATTACGGATCCGATGCAGATGCAGGCATTTATTGATCAAGAAGAAAAAATGCTCAAACATATGGTTGATAAGGTTGTACAAAGCGGAGCAACCATGGTATGCTGTCAAAAAGGTATTGATGATATTGCACAGCATTTCCTTGCGAAGAAGGGCATTCTTGCAGCGCGAAGAGTCAAGAAGTCAGATATGGAAGCGCTTGCACAGGCGACAGGGGCAAGTATTGTTACTAATTTAGATGACCTCTCCCAACAGGATCTTGGAACTGCAGGGCTTGTTGAAGAAACCAAAGTGGGCAATGAAAATATGATTTTTGTTAGACAGTGTTCAAATCCGAAAGCAGTAACGCTGCTTATTCGTGGAGGAACTGAGCACGTTGTTGATGAAATCAAACGAGCGATTGACGATGCCATTGGTGATGTTGCCAGTGCACTCAAAAATGGAAAAGTTGTCGCAGGAGCTGGTGCACCTGAAATTGAACTTGCCCGAGGCCTGAGACTCTATGCTGATACCTTATCAGGACGAGAACAACTTGCCGTTCGTGCATTTGCCGAAGCAGTAGAAATTATTCCTCAAACGCTTGCAGAAAATGCAGGGCTTGATCCGATTGATGTGATGGCGGAATTGAAAGCAGCGCATGAAAAAGGACAAAAATGGGCAGGGATTAATGTGGGAACCGGCAAAGTCATGGATGCCTGGAAAGAAGGCGTCATTGAACCTTTGAAGATTAAGACGCAAGCAGTGAGTTCTGCGTCAGAAGTTGCAGTGATGATCTTACGTATTGACGATGTAATTGCAGGATCAGGCTCCGGGAAGGGTATGTCGATGCCTCCGCCCGGCGGAATGAATATGGGGGAATGAGGCTTAACAAATGAATCCAAATCTTGAAATGCAGGTCGATCGAACACAAGTAGAAGTATATACGGTTACTTTCGGGTACATACGCTCTACTTCCAACTTATGCTTTAAATAGTTTTCTCAAGAGCCGGCGAACGAGTATTATCTCGCATACTCTCTCAATAAATTTTCACGTCGTCCTGGCTCAATTCTCGACCACACATAACCAGGAAGATGAGGATTTGCAGTCCGCGCAAGCAGGGAAAGCTGGCCATAGATTGCAGGTGTATCCAAACCCAGCCAATCAACAATGCCTTGAGGCGTTAATGGAAACGTTTTCTGCAATGCACGATACGCACGATCATCATCCAGATATCTTCCTGTCTCGACATGCATCCGCGTTGTCGTCTTTCCCATCTGTGAAGAAAGCCCCACTTTACAAAAAGGAGAGATCCCTGCATCCACAACATAATGAGCCATTGCGTGTGACGCAGCAAACAACAAGACTGCTGCTTTCGTCACATCTTTTCCATGCAGGCCTTCTGATTGCACAGCAAAAGGAAGCCCAAATTGGAAGAAATCACCTTTCTTAGAAACTCCAAAGTCAGCATAGAGGCCTCCTTTGGTGAACTTTTCTGAGGTGTTGACATCGATGTTTCCTGCTTCATCCATGGCACAAAATTGTGTATAGAGCACAGGACCTAACACAGCTTCAGTAAAAATATGTTTATAAAGAATTTCCCGCACTGCTCTTGGACTAAGATCCTCGACATGCTGTCGAGCAATAGACGTGTGGGTTAATCTGCTTTGGTGATTCGCCCACTGAAAGTGGGTCGTAAGTTTTCCATCAGGAAAAAGTCCAAGTTCTCTCAACAGGCCTCTTTTTTCACGCATGGCAGTCTGTATACGAGCATGAAACTCATGCGCAAGAAGCTGGTTGACGATTATTTTTTGTGATGTTTGAGATGTTCCAGGAACCAGATGTTCTTCCCGCACTGTATAGGATTCCACATGTGCACTGTCGCCCCAGTGCAGTTCGCCATCAAACAACGTGTGTTGAATATCTGAAGACTGAGGAGTGATGGCATGATGAACAACAAAGTCATCCCAGCGATACTGCCCTTCGGCATCAATATCCCTAAGAACAGTGTGTAAAGCCTGATTAATAAGTTCATCGAGATGGGAACGTAAAAGAAAGTCATGAGGCGTACGAACTTGACCGCCCAAAGAGAGATGAATTTGATGATCATGATCATCATACGCTGCAAGACCTCCAAGATCAGCTGCAAAAATATGATAGAGTGGAAGAGAAGGATACGCTTGGTGCACTGCATGCCCCAGTTCTTTCAAGATCCCTGCAACAATCTGTTTGACGGTATTATCGGGATGAAAAGGGAATTCTAATTCTGCATACAAGTCTCCAGCAACCATAAACATCACCTGTTGATAGGTATTGTGGAGACTTTCTATTTATAAATTTTCATGATCACCCCAGTCGGATCAGAATAGTGAATGAGAAAGAGTGAACGAGAGAATCTTTATATAATCTAAAAAAGATAAGGAAGGTGATGAAAAAAAGAAAAATAAAGACAAAAAAACAAAAGAATAAGCAAACAAAAAGCAACAGATGCCCTGGTGACCCCTTCCAAGAAGCACTCGTGCAGCTTGAGAAATACGGCGAAGGATGTCCTCCTGAAACCATGAAGAGCTTTATGACAGAGTGCAGCATGCATCATGAAGGCGCTGGCAAGGATCACGAGGAATATGTGGAAACTATTCAGATTCATTTAATGAAAAAAGCAGGAAAAAAGCCAGGGGATATTGAAATCTGGAGAAAAAACCACACCGGAAAGCGAAAAAAGATGCTGGTGAAGCAAAAATCCGCAACAAAGAAGAATCCGCTTGAGATTCTGTACTTGTAGGACAAAGAAAGACCAAAGAACAAGAAAACAACAAACTTTAAAAAGAAAGAAGGGGAAAGAGAAGAGTAACCTTTGCCTTACTGTGGTTGAAGGAAAAAAGAGGTGTATCGATGGCAAAAAAGGCATCAAGTAAAAGATTCTCTCCAGCAAAACTCAGGAGTCTTCGTGTACCTGCTCCGCCTCAACGAGGAAAACAGGATAACACCGATGTGTATATCATCCTGATTGTGATTGTGGTCTTGATTGTAGGTTTAATCCTGAAATACTGGGTGTAAGATACATTTGAGGATACCCGGAACATTTTTATATCCAAGCTGTATAGACAAAAGAACGGTTGGTGAGTATGGAAAAACGTGGGATAGGTCGTACTGATCTTTTTCTGGTGTTACTTGTACTAGTGGGAATTGGTATAATTATTGCAGGGTATAACCAAGATATGACAGGAAATGCAGTAGATACTGAAGGATATGCCCTTGAAGAAGTAGAAGAAGGTTATTTTGATGGGGGAGAAACAGGAGAAGGTGGGGAAGTAGTACCCATCCCGGAAGAAGGCGAAGTGCTTCCGGCAGAAGAAACACTAGAAACAGCGCCTGTTAAAGAAACACCTGCACCCCTAACACCATCGCCCGCACCTGAACTTAAAACAGGATTACCCGAAACATTAGTAAGAAAAGTAGAGCCTGAAACAACTGAAAAAAGCAATGTTCAAATTCTGAATCAACAAGTCTGGTGGGGCGTTGCTATGAGGCCCAAGGAACAGATTGATGAAGAAACTTGGTTCCAAGACATCATCTGCGAGCGATACCAAGGCAAACCTCAAGGGGTCTATGGAAAAGGAACACGAAGCCAGGACAAACTTTCATTTAAAGTGATTAATAATGATGAACGTCAATATAAAATTGGCTACACGCTTCCGTACAGCGAGTATCTTGCTAATCCTCAGAAAACCCAACAACTGGTCCCTATGAGAGTTGCATTAAATGGCAGACGAGTGAGAGATATTGCACAATGTTGTGGAAAAGATATTATCGAGCCTGGAGAAGTGCTTGAATGCAAAGACTGTAGTGTACTCTTGCGCTTTAAAGAAAAAGACAAGTATATAAAAACCCATACCACTGCAGTGAATAATCTTGAACTTGACAGCGATTATGTTTCAAGTCAGGTAACATTTGTTTGCAATGAATAGATGACCATGAAAAGATGAAAAAGAGCATGAAGGAGGCTTACCCATGAGAAAAATAACCGTGTTTGCAATGATTACCTTCCTCACGATGCTTCTCGTTATAGCGGGATGCAGTCGAGAAGATGGCGAGGATGTTGAAGTGAGCTTGGATGAACCCCGAGATGTAGAAGAAGCTCCTGTTGAAGCACCGGTGGAAACAACGCCTCCAACTGAGACTGCCCCTGTAGCAGAAACAACACCTGAACCAACTGCTGTTCAACCTGCACCTACAACCGTAAGCACCGCAGGATCAGGAGGAGATATAGAAATTATCAACCAACGAACCAAACGAGGCCGTGTCTTGGAACGAAGCTTTGAAGAAGCATCGTTCTTTAGTAATATCCAATGCGGAGCAGACAGCATCAGTTTTACCTTCAAAAATAATGATGAGCATGAGTACCATTTGACGAAAGTTGACTTTGAAGAACAAGCTGAAAAAGAAGCAGTGAGTCTACGCGTCAATAACAGGGATGTCCGTGGCAATCCCATGGAAGCCTGCAAGACTGAAGTAATCAAAGCTCAAGAAGAAATTACCTGCAATGTTAAAGCTCTTGTACGACGAGGAGTCAGCCCTTGGGGCAAGCAACTCGTGAATGAACTCGAAGCAACGAGCTTGTATTACAACAGCAAGGTCGTCTTCAAGTGCCCAGGCACTGGACAGCTGTGCGCGCCAGATATATAAACTAGTTCGACTTCTTACCAGGATATGGCAACAAATGAATATACCTTGGCCGTTTTTCAAGGAAAGAATATACGACGAATTTGGAATAACACAGGGTGGTATTTTTCAGTGATTGACATTGTTGAAGTATTAACAGAGAGTACAAATCCTCGGAATTATTGGAGTATGCTCAAAAAGAGAGAATCGGAACAAGGGGTCGAGTTGTCCACAAATTGTGTACAACTGAAATTACAATCCTCTGACGGAAAATATTACGAAACAGATTGTGCAAACACAGAAGGAATATTTAGAATTATCCAGTCTATCCCTTCACCCAAAGCAGAACCCTTTAAGCTTTGGCTTGCAAAGGTTGGTTATGAAAGAGTACAGGAAATAGAAAATCCAGAATTAGCTCAAAAACGTATGAAAGAACTCTATCAAGCAAAAGGGTATTCTGAGGATTGGAGACAAGTTTTATATAGCTTAATACCTTTCTCCATCGCATGAAAAATCCCAAAGAATTCACGTTGTCCCTTGAAGCAGTTGAAGCGATTATGAAGAAGCATAAATTAGGGGAGCTTTCTACGATCCGCATTGTAGAAAAAGGACTTGTCAATCCGATGTATGAGATTAATGGAACGTATATGTTGAGGCTCCATATCCGGGAACCTCACCTGTTAAAGCTTGAAAAAGAAGCCTATGTTTACAAACTAGTCTACCGTAAAAGCAAAGGGAAAATTCCCGTACCTAAAATCATAGCGCTGGACACCAGCAAAACCATGCTTCACTGCAACTACAGCATCATGAACAAAATTGAGGGAGATGATCTTGATGATGTCTGGCAGACCATGAACGATGGGGAGAAAAAAGATGTCTGCTACCAGTTAGGAAGACTTCTTGCACAACTCCATGCGATTGAGATGAAAGCATTTGGAGGCTTGGTGAGCGGTACAATAACGTTTAAGACGTGGTATGCATTTATCATGCATACATACAGCTATTACTTGGAAAACCATAAAAAGTATGGAATTATTTCAAAAGACCTCCTGAAACGCATTGAAGAACGATTCAAGCGGGATGATTATCTTTTGAAGATCAAGACTAAGCCTGTTCTTCTCCACGGCGACTGCCAGCGTGAGAATATTAAGATAAAAGATGGAAAAATTGCAGGAGTTTTTGACTTTGAATGGTCCATTGCAGGGCATAATGAGTTTGAATTTAAGAGTATTCTTTCACCCTCTAAAAAACATAAGATCCTGCAGGAAGAAGTGATGAAAGGCTATGAATCGATCACACCGCTCTCGCCTGAGTTTCCTCAGCGAGTCAAGCTGTATATTATTATTAATTGTTTAGACTTTCTTGAAGCTGCGCATCTGCACTGGGAAGACGACGAAGAACGAATACAGAAATATTTGGGTGTGATTGAAACGCAGCTACAGGAATAACGCAAAGAATAAAGAATTCTGCGACTTAAGGTCCTTCAATCTTCCCTTCGACAATCTTCTTCATCTCGTTGACAAACTCAGCAGCTTCCTTGGCGTAGCGGTCGTAATCAGCACCCTTAAATTCACGGATTTCACGGTGCGTAATACCCTTCATAATGTGATAGAAATTTCTCATAACCACAGGATATTTAGGATGCATCTTTTTTGTTTTTACAAAATACTCTTCAAGCAGATCAGCAACATGCTCAGGAGCAGCAGGAACTTGCCCAATGCGCATCAGTGCAGCATGGCCTGCATCAATTACAGCCCAGTACAGATCCACCATTGCCTGCAGCACATGCCATTTGGAGTTCATCAGCGTTGCAGGAGCTCGCACAAAGTAAGACCAGACTGCTTCAGGAGAGGGCCGCACTCTTCCCATGCGCAGGAGCATTTGCAGAGGATCAAATAAACCCGTGTCAATCAATGCAACACCGTCGCGAAGCATATTGACTGCAACAGGATCTCCTGCTTTCACATATTCCCAAAATGACGTAAGTTTCAGTGTCGTAACGTGAAGTTTCGGAGAAATATCTGCAATCATTTTTTGAATAATAATTCGATAGGTCTGCACAACTTCAGGTCGCAGTTCGATAGAAAGGTCGTCAATAATCAGCAGCACGTCAATATCCCCTTCAGGAGAGGGAACCTCTTCTTTTGTCTGTTTGGTTATACTTCCAAAGAGAATAATCGCCTTCACAAAGGTTCCAAATTCCTTAAACGCCTTCTCTGCAAACTTGTAGGCAATATCATAATTTTCCCGGGAATACTTTTCCACATTAGGCCGTGGACGGCGTTCTACCTTAAATTCCATTGCCTATCAACACCTCTTTTCCTAGGAATTATCCAAGAGTCTTTAGATTGTGTCTTCAGGTTTCTTGCTTTATAAAGTTTGTGACGCAATTAGCCGGGAGATTAGCGAGGAGAGAAATAACATAAAGAATATATACCCCCTCATGATAAAACTCAGCATGCACATCCCGCGAACGATGTCGACCCAGCATCCTGATAATGTGAGGAGTCCCTTCTTTGCAACGAACAGTGTGCTGGGAGATGAAGATGAAGTCAAAGAAGCATTCTATGCCTTTTCTCATCTGAAAATCAAAGAACAACTCTGGGATTTTGAAGGAAAGGAAGTGGATAGTTCAGTTGTCAGAAAACTCTTGTCAGGCTACGAAACCTTTTTTAGAAGCAAACAGCTTGGGAAAGATGTTTTTTTGACGTATCGTGTTCCCAATCCTGATGTTGAAAAAAATGAGGGCAAGATTCTGCTTGAAACCTTAGAAAGCATCCCAAGGAGCTTTGATCTTGCACGAACATTCTACGAGAAAGATGGTGCTCCCCTTGATATTGCGCCCATCTTTGAAGTTGCAGTTCCGATGGTTACCCATGCAAAAGCAGTAAGCAGGATTGCAATGTATTACAAAAAGTTTGTTGCAGGAAAAGGGAATCAGATTATTGATGAACAAACGAATAAAACCGTTGCGTCCTGGATTGGCGAGTTCTTTCCTAAATCGCTCCGCGTCATCCCGCTGTTGGAGGATAAAGAATCACTCCTCAACGCAGACAAGATTGTAGAAGAATTTGTCAAAGAACAGAAAATCGAAGACCACCAGCGCGTCTGGCTTGCACGCAGTGATCCTGCATTAAATTATGGTTCTGCTGCAACCGTGTTGATTGAGAAAATTGCTCTGCAGCGCCTTCATCACCTCAGTGAAAAGATTTCCGTTCCCCTCTTCCCCATTCTTGGATGCGGATCCGCGCCCTTCCGTGGAAATTTCAAGCCGACAAATGTAGAAGCGAATATGAAAGCATATCCGTCGGTGCAGACCTTTACGCTTCAATCCGCATTCAAATATGATTATGAAGAAGGTGTTGTTCAAAATGCAGTGCAGAAGATTGAAGAAACAAAGACAAAGAAACCGCTTGTTGTCGATGAAGAAAAACTTCTGCTCATCATCGAGAAGCTTGCTCATGCGTATCAACAGCAGATGACACTGCTTGCGCCGATTATCAATGATTTTTCAATCCATATTCCGAAACGCCGAAAGAGGAAATTGCACATTGGCCTGTTTGGCTATGCACGAAAACATACCAGTCATGAACAAGAACATATTCACCTCCCGCGGGCAATTCCGTTTTGTGCATCGCTGTATTCACTCGGACTTCCTCCGGAACTCTTGGGGCTTCATGTACTGACGCAGAAAGATATTGAGGTGATGGCGCATGCATATCCTTCTTTTGAACAGGATTTTAAGGATGCTGCACAGCTGTTGAACGAAGACAA
>Ga0066337_101_pt1 | contig 38719 bp, 43 predicted proteins | sample RifGroA2_FD_59261 | JGI IMG/M metagenome (GOLD analysis project Ga0066337, IMG submission 59261) | Archaeon GW2011_AR16 | reverse complement strand
GCTCCTCCTGCCGGTGCTGGTGCTTATGGCGCTCTTTGCAACGCTGATGCTGATTGTCAATTCGGATGTATTATCAATGAGCAGGTTTGCAATAAACAGAATCCTGTTGCAGGAACATTTGGCGGTGCTTGTGTGAATGGCGGCTGTACTAATCCTGCACAGAATAGTTGTTATCAAAATGTTTGCATCACCAAGGCGAATGCCGACAGGCTTAATGCTCTTCCTGGCGGCAATCTTGTGCGTGTCGATCGTTGGCGCTCCTTGTTGTCTGAACGGCCTGTTCCAACCAACTTTCCACATCAGGATACTGTCGTTCGCATGGATTTTATCCCCATGGATAATCTATGCGAGGATATCAACAATCTTATCCCTGTAACGCGAAGAGATGCCAATTATTGCAGCTTTAATGTAAACCAAGACAATTATGTTCGTGCAGATGGAGGCGATGTTAAAACCCTTAACAACTACATTTTCTTTTACGTTCCCAACGACCAAGCTGTTTCGAATGTGAGAACGATCGAAATAGATGCCGGTAAAGATCCTGCTGAAGCAAAAAAGACTGGATTTCATATCTTGACCAATTCCCTTCTTGTCCCTCCTGGTCAAAATGGCTGGCAATGGAGAAAGTATTGCGAGTTCACAGAAAATCAGAATGAGATGACATGCACAGCAACAATTAACCAAAATGTGAATTTGATTATGCTCGCTCGTGCTCGCTGGGGTGCCACTTCTCCATCTGCTTACATCAAAGACATCCGTCTAAACAAGTAGGGTTCCCAAAAGCTTTATAAAGTGGTAGTTTTTCTCAGTTCGTATGGCAGTTGAAATCCTTGCATTTAACAAGTGGTCAGCACGTGATCTGGTTGTTACTGACCCTGGTCTCAAAGATTATATGGTCTTAACTCCCCGTATTGTTCCCAAGAGTTCTGGCAGATATGCAGGCAGTCGCTTTCACAAATCGAAAATCTTTATTGTTGAGCGTTTAATCAACCGATTGATGGTTCCGGGGCATCGAGGCAAGAAACATTCCAAATCCTCAGGCCGTTGTACAGGAAAACATGCGCATGCAAGTGGTCTTGTCAAGGCTGCCTTTGAAAAAATCCAGCAGAAACTCCAGAAAAATCCTGTGGAAGTCTTTGTGCAGGCTGTACAAAATGCTGCTCCTCGAGAAGAAACCATCACCATCGAATATGGTGGAGCACGCTATCCTCGTGCAGTGGAATGTTCTCCTCAGCGCAGAATTGATCTTGTTCTGCGGTATATGACCCAAGGTTCTTATCAGCGCGGTTTCAATACGCGGAAATCAGCGGTTGACTGCCTTGCAGATGAAATCATCGGAGCGTACAATCTTTCTCAACAGTCGGCTGCAATATCTAAGAAGCTTGAATTAGAGCGCCAAGCTGATGCTTCACGATAAGTTCTTGAACTTTTTCATTATTTCTATTCTTCCTTTCTCTTTAATAATAAAAATATCGACTTGATTGCATCATCTCCTGCCACGCAAAGCGTGGCCTTATCCCGCGCCAGAGGCGCGGGTCTTGTCATGACTTGTTCCCGACGCACTCTGTGCGTCGGGGCATAGCCGCGCCACGTTGTGGCGCGTAAATTGTGATGTAGCAAGAGAAATTATTTTTATTAAGTAGGTAATTTTTAAGTGAGTAATTTAATTTTTCAGTTACTTAGTATATACACTATATCCTCTACATTCTTAATCTCATCTAACCATACATCCTCCGGGGTGGGACTATGCAAGCAATGCGGCCGGATATCGAATGGGACAAGATGGAGTACACCTTGAAGAACGGAGCAAAGATCACAAGGATCAGAGAATTTGTCTCTGGCGGATACAACTTTGAGGAGTATGACGACCTGACTGATGACGAGACGGATGAGTACTATCGGTTCGATGATTATTATTAGATTATTATTACTGATGATTATTACTCAATCTCATCTCTTCCCTCAGTGGCGTGCAAGGTTCGTCTGAGCTCTCCAGAGGTGGCTTAAAACCAGAATGATTCCTATAGCAAGAGCAAGCGACTGGATGCTGTACATAATAAGCATTCTCAGCAGACTGGGTCCGAAGACGCCTTGGTTGCGGAGGTAGAAAGCTATCACTCCCACCATAATAAAAGACATGACTAAGATATTTCTGTACATTCCGTTCATGGATTAAGCTAAGGCAAGGACTATTCATAAAGTTTGTTGCCTGTTGTGTTTCCCATCCCTGTCCAATCATCTCTCCATCTCCTCCACAACATTTTTAAATATCCTCTGGTTTTTTCCAAGTAATGAACGCTCGTGCTGATATCCGAGAACATCAGGCAGGTAGTCCCCAGGTTTCACAGAGTTCTCCCGATACTTCACGCTACAATCCTCTTGTTCTTGAACCTGCAGTCTTCAACTTTTGGAAAACCAACACCACGTACGAGCAGGTAAAAAAGAAAAACGCAAAAGGAAAATCCTTCTATTTTCTCGACGGTCCGCCGTACACTTCAGGGAAGGTTCATATCGGAACTGCATGGAATAAATCTCTGAAAGATGCACTGCTCAGATACAAGCGTATGCAGGGCTTTAATGTCTGGGACCGAGCCGGCTACGATATGCACGGTCTCCCAACAGAACACGCCACAGAAAAAAAGTTAGGCATTAAGGGAAAAGAAGCCATCCTCAAATATGGTGTAGAAAAATTTGTTGTTGAATGCGAAAAGCTCTGTGTTGAAAATATGCTGATCATGAATGAAGACTTCAAGCGCATGGGCGTTTGGATGGACTTTGACAATGCCTATCAATCCATCAAAAAAGAATTTACTGAAGGCGTCTGGTTCCTCATCAAAAAAGCGCACGATCAAAAGCGCCTGTATGAAGGAAAACGGACGATGACCTGGTGCGCCCATTGTGCAACCTCGATTGCAAAGCACGAGCTTGAATACCAAACCCTCAAAGAAGAATCCATCTTCTTAAAATTCCCGGTGGAAGGAGAAAAAAACACCTTCTTAGTCATCTGGACAACAACACCTTGGACCATTCCCTTTAATCTTGCTGTGATGGTCAATCCTGAACTGCCGTATGTCAAAGCAGAAGTTGAGGATCATGAAAACAAAACAGGAAAAAAGAAGGAAATCTGGATCCTTGCAAAAGCCCTTGCCGGCCCTGTTATTCAGATGGTTGCAGGAAAAGCCTACAAGATCAAAGAAGAACTCTTGGGTAAACAGTTGGAAGGCGTTAAGTATCTGCATCCTCTCCATAAAGAAATTCCCTTTTTTGAAGAAATCAAAGACAATCCCAAGCTTCACACCGTTCTTCTCTCGTCAGAATATGTGAACACTGGATCAGGTACGGGATTAGTCCACTGTTCTCCTGGTTCCGGTCCTGAAGATTATGAAGTGGGGCACCGCAATGGGCTTCCCGCATTTAACACGCTTGATGATCATGGTGTGTTTCATCATGTGGGAAGATTCAACAACCATCAAGCAAAGGTTGACGACAAGAAATGCATTGAAATCCTTGAATCAACCGGTATGGTCGTTGCAAAAACAGAGGTGGAGCACGAATATCCAACGTGCCAGCGTTGTCACCAGCCGGTCATCTTTCGAGCAACAGCCCAATGGTTTTTTAGAGTTGAAGACCTGAAAGAAAAATTCATTAAAGAAAACAATAAAATTCAATGGATTCCTGATGCAGCATACAATGCGTTTAATTCCTGGCTGATGAATCTCCGAGATAACTCCATCACCAAACAGCGCTTTTGGGGCACGCCAATTCCGATCTGGAAATGCGATGCCTGCAGTCATTATGTTGTATTTGGCACCGTCAAAGAAATCGAGCGGGAAGCAAAAACCACACTCACGAATCTGCACAAACCCTGGATTGACAAGGTCACCTTCCCCTGCAAACAGCCGAAGTGCAAGGGAACCAAACGAAGACTCCCTGATATTCTTGATGTGTGGATTGATGCAGGCTGTGCTTCATGGAATTGCCTTGATTATCCGCAGAACACCGCAACGTTCAAGAAACTCTATCCTGCTGAGTTTATCATCGAAGGAAAAGACCAAATCCGCGGATGGTTTAATCTCCTGCACATTGCATCCATTTTGGGGCTCGGAAAACCTTCGTTTAAAACATGTTACATGCACGGCTTTGTCCAGGATGCACAGGGAAGAAAGATGTCAAAGTCCTTGGAAAATTATATTCTGCCTGAAGAAGTGATTGCAAAATATGGAGCTGACACCCTCAGATATTACACGATTGGCGGAGCAAATCCTGCGGTTGACCTCAACTACAACTTTCATGACATGGAATTAAAATACCGAAACTTAGGCATTCTCTGGAACCTTCACAAATTTATCATCGAATACACCGAAACGATCGGAAAAAATCCTGATGAGCTCGATGAAAAAACCCTGCTCAAATCCCTGGGCCTTGAAGAAAAATATATGCTTTCACGCGTCCATTCAACTGTCAAAAAAGTGACAGAGCTTTATGACCGCTACCTCATCAACGAGGTTCCCCAGCAAATCGAAGATCTGTATCTTGATCTTTCGCGGACGTATATCCATCTCGTGCGTGAAAAATCCGCAGTAGGCGATGATGCTGAAAAAGATGCAGTGTTGTATACGCTCTTCACTAGTTTTATGACGATTCTCAAACTCTTTTCAACGATTGCACCTTTTATCTCTGAGCAGATCTACCAAAATTTGAGGCAGGCTTTGGGATCAGGAGGAGAAACGAGAGGAGAACTCAAAACAGAAAGCATCCACCTCTGCTCCTGGCCGGCATACCAACAGAAACTGATCACTCTTCAGCTTGAACAGGATGTTGACAGCCTCAAACAAGTCCTGCAGGCTCTTTTTGGATCACGTGAAAAGGCAAAACTCGGCGTGCGCTGGCCTTTGGGAGAAGTCGTTGTTGCAACCAGCGACAAAGAGCTGATTGCAGCGCTGAAGCGCATGCAGCAGTTGATTTTGAATCAAGCCAATGCAAAGAAACTCGTGATTACCAACGAGCTTGCCGGCATGCGCCAGACGGTCAGGCCCAACTATGCAACGATCAAGCCTGAGTTTAAAGAATCAGTTCCTGAGATTATTGCCCAGCTCACGATTGACAGCCCTGAAACTATTCTGAGCCACATCAGAAAAGATGGGTGCCACAAAATACGTGCAGGAAGCAAAGATGTTTTGATTAAGGAAGAACATCTCGTTATTGAAAACGTTGTTCCTGAGCCTTATTTAGGAAGTTCGATTAAAATGGGCGTGGTGTATATCAATACCAAGCGGACGCCGGAGCTGGATGGGGAAGGGTATGTTCGGGAAGTCATGCGCCAGATTCAGAGTTTGCGAAAGACAGCAGGTTTGCAGAAGACTAATTTTATTAGGGTTTCCGTCAAAATGGACGCAACCTTTGTTCCTTTTTTCAAACAAGCACAGGATCTTCTGCGGGAGAAGGTGGGTGCACGGAAATGTGAGTTTACAGATAAGGACACCATGCAGTACACGGAGCGCAATGTCTTCACAGTAAAAGGCAAGGAGTTTGTGATTGGATTTGAGAGGGTGAAGTAGGAATCAGGGACCACTGGTCACCTCGTTATTCACTTATTTTCTCAGGGGGGGTACAAATTGTACATCCCCTTAGGATAGATACTCCTGGCGAAAATTATCTTACTGAACGAGAAAACCAGAAAAAGAAACCAAAACTCATTGAAGACAAACAAACTTTAAAAATGGATACTCCCCCAGATAAAGAATGATGAATCGTTGCTGCTGCGTTTGGATCCTTTTGTTTTTATTTCTCGGAGCACTGGGCATCGGTTTTATTGCAGTTGGCGAAGACCAGAATGGTTTCAGCATGCTTACGGGTTACGCGTATAAACCTCTGGTAAAGAAAGAATTCAATCAGGCCTACCAAAAGCTTGAAACACGCTTGGACCGCTTTAGGACATCAGAGCAAAAACGAACCCAAGCACCTTTGTGTGACTCCAATCTTCAGCCCACCAACAAGTTAGTTCCGAAACGGTTCTGTGATTGTTTGGCAGGCAAAAAAACCAAGGAATACTGTGAAACGACCTTTCTGAGAGGGGCTCCCGGGAAGACGAAATAAGGCGTTATAGAGCTTAACCCATCAAGCAAGGTTTATATATACCCCTTTATTCTGGCCTTTTATGACCTTCCTTTCCCATCCTGAATATCAGCATGTTGTCTTGTTGCGCCATGCTGAGACTGAACACAATGCCCATGGTATTGTGCAAGGGCACATCGATACCCTTCCTAAACGGAATGATGTTCCTGATGCACTGGTTGAAGCAGTCCTTGCTCTTGAAGCTGAGGCAGGGCCTTTGCGGGCTGTTTACACGACTGATTTGGTGCGGGGTTGTTATCCTGCCATCGGTCTTGTTCATAACATTGAAGCAAGGAAAACATCAGAAGCAAGAAAAGAAGATGATGGGACTCATTCTGTCTTTCTCTTCCTCAAGGCAACCCCTGATTTGCGTGAACGTAACCTTGGGGGTTATCAAGGTCAATCCTATGATGTTCTTATTCCCCCAACACCGGGTCAGATTGTTGACAGAGCTGTTCGACGCCAGCAACTCATCAAGATTCTCAGAGAATTAGATGATGTCCAGGTACAATCTCAAGGAGGAGAATCCCTTGCTGAATTCAAAGCCCGCATTCATCGTATTGCAGATACCTATGTGAGACCTGCTAAGGGTTATCGTATCCTCATGTCCCACATGGGTGTGCTGGACCATATGCTCGATGAATTGGGAGATCGTATGCCTACTGGTCAGTATCGCTGGGCAAATAATCTGCAGGGATATCACCTTATTTTGAAAGATAGAAACTTAGTAGAAAAACGAGACTTCACGCCAGAGATTGTCTACCCTGATGCAACTCCTGCTCCTGTTCGCTAACGAGATGAAACCATGAAAAACTCCACAAACTCCATTTCTCCTTTTGTGATTACGAAAGAAAATCTGAAACTCTATCTTGTACAGAAAGGACTCTTGAAAAAAGGAGAGCAGGCAGTCATTGTTCCTCTTGATGGGGGTTTTGTGAATCCGATCTTCCGCGTTACGAACACAACCAAAGATTTTGTTGTCAAACAAGCCATGGAATCCTCGTCGAAAATTGCAAGTTTTACAAAATTAGCAAGAGAACGAAGTGGTTATGAATTCCAGTTTCTTCGTTTGATTCGCGAACGACTCTCGCACTGCGTTCGTGTTCCGCAGGTCTTTTTGTATGATTCTGCAAACTTTATTCTGGTTGAAGAAGCAGTAACGCCTCATGCAAAACTGTATTGGAACGAGCTTCCTGAAGGGCGCTTTCATTTTGATGTTGCACACCAGCTCGGAATCTATGTTGCAGGATTGCAGAACATGAGTTATAACGATCCGGTCCTGAAGGCTCAATTTTTAGAGAATCCGGGTTATAGGGTGCGGGAACTTTCCATCATACCTGCCTTTGAAAAATACCCTCAACATCAACAACGCTTTGAAGAAGCCATGATTAAAAACAGAAAAAACGCCTGGTGCCTTGTTGATGCAGATATCACACCTAAAAATATGCTGGTGCACGACGGCACCTTTACCAAGATTGATTTTGAAATTATGCAGTACGGTGATCCTGCCTTGGACATCGGAATTGTCATTGCACACTTTTTGATTTACTGTTTTCCCCATCCGCAATGGAAAGAGGAATATCTTGCCTGTGCACAACTCTTTTGGGATGCCTATCAAAAACAGGTAGCTTTTTCGCTTCCCAAGGCCTTCTTTTGCAACATGAAAAATTATCTTGCGCTGATGATCATTGGCAGAATCGATGCAGTCAGCATTTATCCTTGGATGAACGAAAAGCAAGCTCAGGTCAGAGTAGCTGCTGTTGAGATTTTTGATACCGATGTGAAAAACATTGATGAGATTGCGGCGATTGTTTGGAAGTATATCTGAAAGGATTACACTGCATTTTGCTTTATCCACTCGTACGTCTCTTTCAATCCGTCTTTTAACGTTGTCTTGGGGCTCCATCCTAGTTCTTTCTTTGCTTTCGTGTTGGAAAGTACACTGCGTAGGATTTCTCCTTCGTTTTGATCCTGCTTGATGAAGCTTCCTGAGCTATGGATATTTTTGAGTATGGCAAACGCTTCAGCGAGGGCTGTTTCCTGTCCTGTTCCGATGTTGACTGTTACACGATCTCCTTTTGTCAGTGCAAGGACATTGGCTTCAACAATATCGCGGACAAACACAAAATCCCGCGTTTGTTTTCCGTCTCCAAACAGAACACAGGGTTTATTGGTCAAGAGTTTTCTGATCCAGTGCACCAGCACGCCATTCTGTTGTCGCGGCCCATACACATTGGCGTAGCGGAAGATGGTATAACTTAAGGGATACAGGCGTGCATAACACATGATGTACAGCTCTGCTCCATATTTTGAAACCCCATACGGAGAAATGATGCGCTTTTCCGCATCTTCTTGAATCGGAAACTCGCTTTGGTCGCCGTACACCGCCGCTGAGGAGCTGAAGATGATTTTTTTAACCCCGTATTTTCGTGCATTTTCAAGAATATTAATCGTTCCTCCGATATTGCAGTCAATGGTTTCATTCGGGTTTTCGAGGGACTGCTTCACATCGGTCTGTGCAGCATGATGATTGACCATATCTGGCTTCTCTTTTTCAAAAACAAGATTGAGCTCCTTATCTTGAATATCCATGGGATAGAATTTGACTTTGGAGTTGATGTACTGCTTTTTTGCTGAACGGTCAACCACCACAACCTCATGGCCAACTTGCAGGTAGGCATCCACAATATGGCTTCCGATAAACCCCGCTCCCCCGGTAACTAAGATCTTCATAGGCTTCAGAATCACAAGGGGCTATTTATGTTTTTTGATATCAAATCGTATATCCCTGCTTCTCTTCATAACTTCCTGCTTCGTTTCAGCAGTTTCTTGAGCTTCAGGGCATAGTCCGTAAAACTCTTGTTGGTTTGGTCAAGCTTCTTTTTTGACCACAGTTCCGGATCTTCCTGCTCAAGTACATGGATATGTTTGAGAACCTCACTTCGCTTTTCAGTGTCAAGACTGAGTTTATGGGGGAGCATAATCTTGGCATTTTTGCCCTTCCTACTCGCCCTCTTTTTTGCTTTTTTGCTCATGGTTGTCTTGTGCACACTCTTTTCTTTCTATTCTTTTTTTTGCTCTTTTTGCACCAGGATAAGGATATTGCCTCTCCCTTTTTTAATTTTTTTGATTTTTTTCTGCTGTTCAAGGTCTGCGATCAGGAGGCTCATCTTGGCTTCTGAGAAGGGAAACTGCTTCCTGAGCTCTTTTTGGGTGGTTCTTCCGTCCTGCTGTTTCATAAAAGTGACGATCTTTTGCAGGGAATCATCTCCTGTATATTCTCGCTCTTCACTCCCTTCTGCAGATTTTTCTGCTTTCACTTCTTTTTCTTCTTTCACTTTTTGGGTTTCCCCTTCTTTTGTTTGCCTGTTTTTTACCCCGGATTCTGTTTTTATTTTTCCTGCTTGTTTTTTCATGAGCATGTAAAAAACCATGAGGACGATGATAAATAAGATAAAAATAACTCCCGATATAATCCAGGTAAGATACGTGCGTTCTCCGTTGATAAGCTCTTCATTCATTTCAAACTCGGTTCCTGCAAGGAGTTCATCTTCATCTTCAAACGTGGGAAACAAGAAGAGATCAAATACATACGTTCCCTCATCTTCCTTCACGGTAATCTTTTCTTCTGCTTTTAAAATAGTAACGCCCTTTGCAGTATATGCTTTAATCCTGAAGGTTCCTGCAGGTATCGTAAAGGTATAGGTCCCGTTCTGAGAAACGACGCGCTGTTTTGGCTGGGTGTCAATCTCAACAACCGTGTTGGAAAGCGGTTCAAGGCTGACATCATAGACCATGCCTTTGATGGTTGCTGCTTGAGTAACTGGCAGGATCATACCTAAGATGAATAATCCCATTACCAACAAAAGTGTTCTTTTTGTACCTTGGTTCATAGCAATCGCCTTGTCACCTGGGCGGGTCTGCGTATAAAAAGATATCGAACAGCCCGGTACGCATCTCCTTAATAAAACGTAAGATTAACAATTCAAAACATTAAAGAACTGTTATTTGACCTTATTTTGGATACCTTGACTCTTATAAAGCTTCGTAAAGCATTACTGCAACTAATAAACCTTACTCGTAAAGCTTTCTGCAAGTATCTTTATAACATTCTGAGACCTATAATGGCGTAGGTGGTTTTGAAATCCTTTGGAAATTTTTTGTGATGGTCAAAACAAATCAAATCAAAATAACAAAATTAAATCAAAAATAAAACAACCCAATCAGGTGAGTAAACATGACAACAAGTTTAGCAAACTTTGGCCTTGGACTCCACAAGAGCATCAAGAAGAGTATTGCTGTGATTCTTTTGGTCGTAATGGTGATCAGTATAGTTCCTCTCGCTTTTGCTGAGCGGGGAGATGAACGGGGGCGAAGCGACGTGCGTGTCAATTCACGTATGGCCATTCGTGCATCCGCATCTGCAGATGATGACACCGATAAAAATGGCGATCGTGAAGATGATGACGATAATCGTGTTGATGTTGCTGTTGAAGATGAAACACGACTCCGTGCTCGTGGACGTGGACGATCTCAAGAAAGATCCAGATCCGAAAAATCCATAATAAAATCTCCCATGATGCCTCCTGGCCAATGGAGAAAAGAATATTTCCATAACCAAATGAAGGAAAATCATGACGAGCTCAGGGAAGTCTATGATCAATGCGCTGCTCAATGCACCACGGGCGATCAAGACTGTCAGCACACATGTCAAACATCGCTTCAAGATAAATATCAAGAGCTTCGAGAACAGATGATGCAGAAGATGGAAGTATATCAGCAGGATTTTGTCAACACCCTCCCTTCCTGGCAGGAATCTGGACAAGAAGGTCTCTGGATGCCTCCTGAAATGATGCCTCCCGAAGTCATGGAGAAAATTATGGAAGGGGATGTCTTTGCAGAGGATCTTACAGGATCTACAGATGCGGAGACACGCGTACGCATCAGAAAACAGATCAAGGGTCAAATGAAAGCAACCTTACCTGCTTCTGATGAAGCATTCGAAAAAACGCGCAATGAACTTGAAGAAGCACGCAACAACTATCAGCTTGCACGCAAGCATTACGAAGAAGCCCAACAACGCTTTGCTCAACAAAAAGGACGCTTACAGGGATTGCATGATGACTTCAAAGTCTGTGAAAAACAAAGCAAAAAAGGCGACACTGAATCGAGCGAATGCGGAGAAACGCGAAAAGAATTCAACAAGGAATCTAAAGAGTTTTTGCTGAAAACTGCAGAGCTTGTTTACGAAGCAGTGAACAAAGTGAAACAACGTATCAGCATGTCTGAAGAGTTGACTGCAGAGGAAAAGCAGAAGATGCTTGAAATGTTTGAACAGCGTATGAAAGACGTTGATAACGCTGTTGTTGTTGTGAAATCACTTGATGAACCAACACCTCGAGAAGAGTACCGCAAGGCTGCCAAAATTATTAAAGAAACCTTGCAGGGCATCCGCTTCATGCTGAAGCAGAATGTGGGTGTGCTTGCTGAGGCAAAACTTGGCAATATCATCAGTCATCTTGCAAAACTCAAAGAACAGTTTGAGGCAAAACGAGACAAACTTGCTGAAGATGGGAAAGATACTGCTTCGCTTGACAAATCTCTGAAAGAATTTGACAGCAATGTCAAGCTTGCCCAAGATTTGTACCTTGATGCACAGGTCAAATTCAAGCAGGCTAAGGAAAAGCAGTCTCCTGAACTTGTGAAGGAAGCCCATGAACTCCTAAAAAAATCAAGATATTATGTGAAAGAAGCAAGAAATACGCTTCGCAGCATTGTGAAGGAGTTGAAGAATCAAGGGGGCATGCCTTCAGTGATTGTACCTATTCCGGTGCCTTCCGGTTCAGCACCTCAGGATGTTATTGTTGAAGATGCAGAAGAAACCGAAACGGGTGCAAGTGCAACCGTAACGTCTGAGACCGAGTCTGAAACCGAGGTAGCTGCAACGAGTGGCTAAACCACTTTTTTTATTTTTTTTCTTGTTTTTCCTTTTTCGTTTATTTTTATCTTACTACTCAGTATACCTCAGTATAATACCACTCAGTATAACACCATCTATCACCAACCCACAGAAAGCCGATGAAGCCTGGCAAACAGGCTTCTGAGGTTTTTTCTCTCGGAGTTCGTGTCGTTGAAAAATCTGTTCAAAAAATTTATATGTAAGTTCATGTAGCCAGACTTAATATATCTTTAGAGAGGTGCTTTATGTATGCAAAATTACTTGGTTTTATAAGTATCTTGATTATCATTTCCCTTGTCTTAGTTGCTTGCACAAGCAATCAACCTGCACAAGATTCAGAGCAACAAAAGGATGCTGATGATGCAGTTTCTTTGCCTGCAACAGGAGATGCAGCGCTTGACGAGTCTCTTACCGTTGTCAACACTGTCAAAGATGATGCTGAAGAAGACGACACGGATAAACTCCTTCAGGATTTAGAAGAAGTTGATGCGTTGTTGGATGAGATATGATAAAAACGGGATATAAACAGAACAACTAAAAAGCAAATCATTAAACCAGAAAAACTTTGTGCTTCCATCGCACAATCTCTATTTTTTCTCCTGTTTCATATTTCTTTTTTTCCCCCACTGCTTGATTTGCAATCTTGACCGGCTGGTAGTCTGCATCAAGCACTTCAACATGCGGATAGACTTTTGCAATGGTTGTTTTTTCTCTTGGCAGGATGATCAGCTCCTGATGATGCAGACTCCGTTCATCAAGGTTATACCTAAATGCTGTCTTTTTCTCATTGATGATATCAAAACAATTGACCAGTTTGCCGAGTTGGGTAACTTTCAAAAGCTTACCCTGGTGGTTAATGACATCTCCTCTCTTAAACGGCGGTGCTTTGAAATATACATTGACGCGATACAGCTGTTTGCTGGTGAGTTTGTTCTGCGTGAAGAGCTGGGAGCTGATCTTGAGGGTTCCTCCAAAGCGCTCTTGCAGTTTATTCCCCATCGTTGAGAGGAAAGTTTGCGAAGTCACATAATAATCAAAACCTTGTTTGGCGGGAACTTTCTTGTTGATATAGACTCCTCGTTTTTTTGCCTGTTCGAACACCTTGTCAACAAATTGCATGACTTCATCGTTGGGGTCTCGTATCTGCAAAATCCCCTCAAAGTACTGCGTTTTTTCGATGCCGCAGTGCGGACACACCGTAAAATATATTTTGAAAGGGATTTGATACTGCTCATCCTGCCGCGGTCTTTTGACGGTGATCTGCACACTGCAATCTTTTTCAGCAGGCGCCATATGCACCTTGATTTCCACATCCTTTTTCTGAATCTGTTCTTCAAACGTGATGTTCTTCAGCACGAGTTTCTTCAAAAGCTCCTCCCTCGTTTTCATCTGTTCTCGTTTGAGGCTTTTCCAATCCGATCCGTATTGGTAGCGGTCGCACCGCATGCAGAAATGAATAGTCTTGTCCTTGATATGTTCGATTGCAGGATGTCGTTCTTGATCGCACCGACTACAAAAATCCCCAGAAATTTCATTTTTTCCGCATTTTGGGCAAAAGTTTACCATATCGCTTCAAAGAACTTGTTATTCCGCAATATTTATAATACTATCTATTTAAAGCAGGTCTGATGAGCTCTCCATTCGTCGAAAAAAGCAAGCATCTCTTGAAGCGCTTTTTGCATTTTGTTTGGGAAGAAGACTCCTTATCGAGCTGGGTTGTGAACATCATCCTTGCATTCGTGTTGATTAAATTTATTATCTATCCGGGTCTTGGTTTTATCGTTGGAACGCAGTTTCCTATTGTTGCGGTGGTGTCCGGCAGTATGGAGCATCACCCCTCTTCATTCAGCGGCTGGTGGGATGACCGCAAGTCCTGGTATGAAGCGCATGCGATTCCTTCTGAGGCCTTCCTGGAATTTCAGCTCCACAATGGCCTGAAAAAAGGCGACATTGTTTTCATCCGCGGGAAAAAATTACACAATATTAAAATAGGGGATATTCTTGTCTTTCGTTCCAAACTGAAATCTGAGCCGATTATTCATCGTATTGTAAGCATTGAGCGGGAAGGGGTGGCTCAAGAAGGCGGGGCCGAAGAACAAATTTATTTTACAACCAAAGGGGACAATAACGATGACAGCTATGCCTTTGAACATCGGATTCGCAAGGATCAAATCATTGGCGTCGCATCGTTCCGTATCCCTTATCTGGGCTACCTCAAAATTGGATTTGCTGCTATGCTTAAACTGGTTGGAATAGGATAATCAGAATAGGAACAAAAGTAGGAACAAGCGTAGGATACGCTGTATGGGGGCGGGATAATGTTTTGTCCAAAATGTGGAAGTCTGTTGAAGCCAAAACGCGACGACGGAAAACGGATTATGATCTGCAGCTGCGGTTTTAAAGAAGGCAATGTTGCTGTTGCAAAAATTAAAGATGTGGTCAAAGAAGGCAGGGGTCTTGACGTTGTTGATGTCGAACAAGGCGAGACGCTTCCTCTTACCGACTCAATTTGTGAAAAGTGCAGACACACCAAGGCCTATTACTGGCTGATCCAAACACGAGCAAGCGATGAACCCGAAACGAAATTCCTCCGCTGTCAAAAGTGCAAACATACCACGCGGGATTATAGCTAAGCAGAATCCTGGGGAGGATTCCGAGGCTTTGCTTGTTCGTATGCTTCCCGGAGCCACACTTTCTCTTCTTGTTAAGCCAAATGCTCATAAGACTGAGATTCTCGGATGGGATGCATCGCGGAATGCACTGCGTGTTGCTGTTGCTGCAAAACCTGAAGATAACCAAGCAAATAAAGAATTGATACGCTTCTTTACGAACAAGCTCAAGAAACCGGTTGTTCTCATCAGCGGGGCAAGAAGCAAGATAAAAGTTTTGCGGTTTGTTTGAAAACCCAAGACCCAATCTTGAACAAACTTTATATAGAACGTCTGCGATAAGAGATGCAACATCGGTGAGGTGATGGATTGTGAAAGGATTTATCAAAAGCAAGCGTACCGTAAACGGCGTATCGAGTGGCGAGATTAAACCCTACCGGGGCGGCCGTGATGTTAAATATTGGGGCGCTACAGGAGACCTCAGGGTAGATCAGCCTGTTGATTTTGAAACGTTTGGCAATGCAGAAGCAAAAAAGTTCTTAGATGAATCTGCCGAATTCCCTATCGCTAAATCACTCAATGGAAAACGCCTGCCTGTGCGTGGATTGAGAAAACAATTTACCAAAGGTCAGAGTTAAAGTCAGCATTAAAAAACGATGCTCGGTGAATGACTATGCCTAAAGGTGTTATTGGTACGATTCGTCAAGAGAAGGCCGGTGTTTCAGGTCTTATCAAATCTGAGTTAGGACCTTCTTTCAGATTCTACAACTTTCCTGGAAAAGTAGATCCCGGAACCAAGGTCGATTTCAAGCTCTACAATGACAAAGAGCTCCGTGGAATGTCCGGCAAATACGGGATTGTTCGGGAATTGAATGGAATCAAACTTTCTAAACCCCGCAAATAAAAAAAGTAAAAGAATAAAGAACATAAAAGACGAATACAGAAGGTAAAAGAAATCACTGCCGGGTATTTTTGCGTATCTATCACCACTTTCCCCAGCAGTAAAAATTAGAGTATGTTTCTTTGTATGTTTCTCAAGTCATACTGGTTTATATTGTTTGTTGTCTTCAACTAGCAAACTTTATAAAATCCCTGCGTTTGCAATGTTTCAGGAGGGGAAATATGACGGGTCAAGAAAAACAACAACGCAACGCAATATCACCTGTACTGCATGCTCCTTTTCTCAAGCGTTTTGCATCCATTCAAAAGAACGATCCGGAAGTTTACTCCATTTTATTGGCAGAACTTGAACGCCAGGAATATACCCTGGGCATGATTCCTTCTGAAAATTATATTTCTCCCACTGTGCTCGCAGCAGCAGGCTCTCTTTTTAACAATAAATACGCAGAAGGTTACAGTGGAAAACGCTACTACCAAGGCAATGTTAATATTGACAGCGTTGAAACCCTTGCCATAGAGCGGGCGAAAAAAGTGTTTGGCGCTGAGCATGTCAATGTGCAGGCATTATCCGGCAGTGCAGCAAACATGGCCATTTACTTTGCCATGCTGAATCCCGGTGATACTATCATGGGTCTTCGTCTGGACATGGGCGGGCATTTAACGCATGGCCACAATGTGAACTTTAGCGCCAAGTTTTACAAACCCACGCAATACACGGTTGAGAAAGACACGGGTTTGATCAACATGGATGCGGTGCGCGAGCAGGCGCAGAAAGAGCGTCCGAAAATGCTGGTCTCTGGAGCAACGGCTTATCCTCGGATTTTTAACTTTAAAAAATTTCATGACATTGCATCAGAAGTGGGAGCCTACAGCATGGCTGATATTTCTCATATTTCGGGTCTGATTGCAGGAGGTGCTCATCCCAGCCCTTTTCCTTTTACTGATGTGGTGATGACAACGACGCATAAAACGTTGCGAGGTTCTCGAGGGGCTTTGATCATGTGCAAAGAAAAGGATCGTCTTGATACAGCCACACCTTCTGCAGATTCCAAAAAATTAAGTCTTGCCCAGAAAGTTGACCGTGCTGTTTTTCCAGGACTGCAGGGAGGTCCCCATGAGCACATTATTGCAGCGCACGCAGTTGCGCTTGGCGAAGCATTACAGCCGTCATTTAAAATCTATGCTCAGCAAATTGTGAAGAATGCAAAAGTCCTTGCCCGTACGCTGATGGACCAAGGAATCAAGCTGGTGAGCGACGGAACGGATAATCATCTGATTTTGATTGATTTGACGCCTTTCGGTGCCGGCTTGGGAATGCAGGGTGCTGTTGCACTCGAACAGGCAGGCATCGTTGTCAATAAAAATACCATCCCTTACGATCCTAGTACACCCTTCAAACCGAGCGGAATCCGCCTCGGAACACCCTGTTTGACGACGCGAGGCATGAAAGAAGAAGCAATGAAGCAGATCGGCGAATGGATTGCTTCGATCTTAAAGGATGCCAAAAATGAACAGCTCAAACAAACCGTGAAAGCAAAGGTTCACGTTCTCTGCGAACAGTTTCCTTTTTATACTCATGCCGAATAGGCATCAAAGGGGTATAAAAAAACGCATAAAAACGCACATGCCAAAAATAAACGAAATCCTCAATCGGTTCAGCAAAAAAGAACTGCAACGTTTTGCGATTTATATCTCTATCATTTTTCTCCTGCTTGTCGCGTTGTTATTCAACAAAGCAGTCTTTTTTATTCTTGGATTTATGGTTGCCAATGTGATTGTGGGAATCCTGCTGATTCCTCTGCGCTCGATATTCTTTTCATTGAGCTTGGGTCTGCTTTCTGCAGTAACCTGTGGTATGGCTTTTGGCGTCAGGGCAGGATTTTTTGCTGGAATTTTAGTAACGATCCCTAAACTTATTGCTCAGGGGAATATCGGGATCTATTCGATTCCTCCTGTGATATCATATGGACTTACCGGTGTCTTGGGAGGTCTGTTCAAGGGATTTGGTGTAGAAGGTATATTCACTGTTGGTTTGATTGCAACCATCTTTCACAATCTCTTTACCGGCCTGACGATTGGTCTGTTGATGGGCGGCGGATGGGGAAAGAATCTCTTATTTTGGGCAACGAATATTCCGTTTAATTTGTTTTTGTTCTATTTTATTGCCCCCTATCTACTGAGGGTGATGATGTGAGTGATACGTTTGATGGAGGGTGCATCACACTTTGATATCCTGCTTCAATTCCTTCTCTGAACTCTTGAAATGTTTGATAACGATCTTGCGGGGCATATGCTGTTGCTTTTTTTACTGTTTCGATCCAGTGCGGATATATTTTTGCAAGCCAGTCTTCAGCAGGTGCAAAGGCTTTTTCAACCGTTTCGCGATCTTCACTCATTTGGTTGCGTGAAATAACCATAGAAAGCGTCATGAGACTATGAAAGATCAGTCCAAGTTGATAGATACTCGAACGTACGTCATACCACGCCATACTCTGCGTTTCAGGTGCTCGATATTCGGGTGTGTTTACCTTTGCAATTTGTTCGATGGTTTCGACATCTGCACTAAGGGGGAGCAAGAAATCCAAGTCTGTTGCAATCAGACCCCCGTCTTCTCCCACCAATACATTCTCGGGCTTCCAATCTACTTGTAAAAACCCTAAACTTTCCAATGCTTCAGCACTCTCAAGAAGATCATGCATTTTTCTGACTATTTCTGCAGGACCAAAATACGTTGGGCCCCATTTTGTTTTTGGAGAAGGTGCAACATTCGGATCAGTTCTTATGGTATACTGTCTGTTTGCTTCTTTCTGACGTTCTGCAAGCACCTGAAAAAGGTCAGCAGGTTCTCTTGCGAAGATCTGGTACGGAAGTCCTTTTCCATCTCTTCCATACTCATACATCCTTACGATATTGAGATGCCCTGCAAGTTCTTCGGTTGCAAGACGACTAAAACGATCAAAGTAGGCATAAAACCAATCTTTACGTATTTTGGGAACCCGCAGCACTGCAGATACTTCTTTTCGTTCCCCATTTCCCTTTTCTTTCCTTTTGGGAGAAGTATATCTTCCATTGAGATAACACGTGTTCCAATTTCCTTCCAAAAATGCTAAATTCTGCAAAGTAAATTGTCCGCCTGCTTCTGTTGTCAAAACAGGAGGTCTCAGAGCCTGAGCGAGTCTTTGGAATCTCGTTGTTTCTCCTTGTGCAGTCTTTCGTTGGTCCGATTCCAGACGGTCAAGAAATGCATCAATGCAGTTTGTTTCGTATCTTCCGTAGGTCATGGCACCCCAAGTAAAGCAGGAGTTCTTAAGCCTTTCTGCCACCACAAGCAATATAAAGCGAAAAAGGATACAGGTCCCTATGGCAACGAAAGTTGTGACGAGTTTACTGATTGTCATCTACGGAGTCAATAATATTGGCAAGACAACGCAGGCCCAAAAACTTGTTGATTGGCTCATAACCCAGGGTTATCAAGCAGAATATCTCAAATATCCTATCTACCACAGTTCAACAGGAAAGCGCATTAGCAGTATTCTCCGAGAAGGCAAAGAGCCAGACATTAGCGAAACAGATTTTCAAACGATTTATTATGAAAACCGAAAAGAATTCGAGCCTGAGCTGAAAACAAAGCTGGATGCAGGCATCATGATTGTTGCTGAAGACTACATCGGAACCAGTTTAGCATGGGGTTCTGCAAAAGGTGCCGATTATAAATATCTCAGAAAATTGAACAGCAAATTGATTCAGGAAGATCTTGCTCTGCTGATGGACGGCGAACGTTTTCTTGCAGGAAAAGAAGCGCATCATCTCCATGAAGATAATGAAGCATTGATGGCCAAGGTGCGTGAGATTCATCTGCGCGTTGGCAAAGAGCTGGGATGGAAGATTATTCCCGCAAACCGGCCTGTTGATGCGGTGTTTGAAGATCTGAAAAAAGAAGTTCTTGCTCTCTTACAGAAGAAAGAGAAAAAATAGAGCCTTGGGAAATCCAAAACAACCCTCGGCAAGTAATCGTCTTTAACTATTAATTATCAAGATTCTTGACAACGTCAAGAGACAGTTCAGATTCTTCTTGATGCGTTTCATCAAAAAAGAAACCTAACTTCTTACACCCTTTTTGAGCATTCCATCCTATCATACGCACAACCCCCTCATTTTTTTGATGGAAACAATTTCAATAACTCAATAAACTACCTTCTCTTTCTTCCTTTCCCGTATTTAAATAGTTTTGGTACTTCAAGAAAGTGAAACTATGCTATGTATCTCGAGTATCCTATTTGCTACCTTCCTGTATGCCCGTATCCTCCTTCTCCACGCTTGCTTGCATCTGTATGATCAAAATCCTCTACTTCTTGGATTTCTGCACGTTCTACACGTTTTAAGACCAGCTGTGCAATGCGATCTCCCCGTTTCACTTCATACGATTCATTCCCATGATTAATTAAAATTACTTTAATTTCTCCCCGAAATCCTGCGTCAATGGTTCCGGGCGTATTCACAATACTCAATCCGTGTTTGAATGCTAACCCTGAACGTGGTCGTACTTGCACTTCATAGCCAATAGGAATTGCAATCTTTAATCCAGTTGCAAAGGGTTTTCGTTCTCCTGGAGAGAGCATGCTGCTTTCTGCTGAATAAATATCAAGCCCTGCATCAGAATCAAAGGCATAGGCAGGAAGCGGAAGTTCTTTATCAGTTCTTACCATTTTTATCGGAATCGGTTCATGCATGCTTTTGCTCCTCACTTTTTCTTCAACTTCTTCATTTTTTTGCAACATTCACAAAACTTTGTGCATTCTCTTCAAGGATCGCTCCTGTTTTTGCGCAGATTTTCATGTTCAACGTTTCCATGGTTTGGGAAACATACGTAATATTATAGACCTGTCCGATGGGCAGATGTTGCAGGACAATGAACTTTTTGATGGGTGTGCTTTTGGGATATTTTGTTTTCTGGCAGTGCTCAGCAGTTTCCAAGGCCTGTGCAAGGGTCGTGATCACTTCTTCCTTGCTTAGGGGAAGGATCGGGGCATCATTTTGTTTCAACACTTCTTCAGGCTTGCTTACAATAACCTGTTTTTCTGTTATTCGAAAGGTGGTAATGGTTTGATCAGGATTGCAGTATCCGATATCAATAATCATACCACGATACTGTGTATCGATAAAGACATGGGCAAGGTACGACTCTGTATTCTCCTGTTTCCACACTTTAAAGACATAATCATGTTCAAGCTTTGAGCATGCTTCAGCAATGGTCATCATGATCTCGGTTTCCTCCCTCTGTTTTTATAATGTTTTTCTTTTGTTTTTGATGGTGGTAGATTGTATGGTGTGGAGGACAATTAATTTTATAAAGTGCATTGCTTTGGTTCTACCCATGCCCTCAGAAACGCTTGTAGAGCCAAGTCCTGGAGAGGATACTACTATACTCTCTTCTTTCCGATCTATTCTTTCTCCTGCCGACTTTTATCGATCGTTACAAACAGGTCCTGAAGGCATTGCACTTGCAGTCTACCATGGTTCTGATGCGTTTGTGTTTGGCGGAAAAACACGGCCTTTTGAATTGGGTGAGTATTGTTTACACCGTGGGTTTACAACAACAGACTATGGCACCCTGCCGCGTGACCATGTTTTAATTCCCAGCGTCATGTACACTCGTTTATGGCTTATGGGTGTTCCTCTTGATGATGTTCAACACCGTCTTGTTGAAGGTTTAGCACTTCCTGAAGCACAGATTGTTCCTTTTAATCACAACGGATTCCAAGATCCTGAAAGCGGATTGTTTGGAGATTTTTCAGTTGGCAGTCCTCTTGAATTTGCTTTGATGTTTGAACATCATCTTTTGCTTACGCATAAAACAGTTTCACGAGGAACCTTAGACTGGGAAATGTATCAGCATGGAGTTCCTGTACGAACGTATCAATCTGCTCTTGTTGCACCTGTTTCTGATCATCCTGGTGCTTGTAGTCCATGCGGTGGTGTTCCGCAAGTTGATGTGCAGTAACATACTAAAGTATCTATAATTTTATAAATACGTGCTCAATGCTGAGGCGCTATGAGTAAACATGCACGGATGAAGGAAAAGGAAAGAAGACGTCAAGAATTTACTCGTGCACATGCGTTCAAAGATTCAGCCGCTTACAAAAAAGGCCCAAAACCAAAGGGACATCGTTCTGCACTTTACGAAGTTCGTGAAGTGAAAATCTCTGATTCAGGTCGTGATGCTGATGTTGCAGAACCTCCAAAACCTCGAGATTTTCAAACTTATGACTCATCTCGCGGATATTCTGCACCAGAACCGGTACGATCTTTTACACCGCCTCACTCTCCACTTGAATCTCGTGTGAGTTCTGTGGATGTATCTTCCCTTCCTCCGCTTCCTGCAGATGGGGGTTTGGAGTTGTTGTTCGTTGACTCTGATGGGGGAGAATTTGTTCTGATTGGGGGGAGAAATATAGGTCTTAGTATGGATCATATTATCGGTGCATCAGCATCTACCTACGTGGTGAAAGATTTTACCACAATCCTTAATCGTCAGTATATCTCTGGCGGCGGGATTTCTTTCGGTATCTCTCTCAGGAGTTTGCTTAGTGTTCCAGACCATAGGGTTCGTTCCCAGTATGATCTTAAGGGTACAGATGTGAGTCTTGCTGACTTTGCAAGTTTGGCTTCTCCTTCTGCTTTTCAACGTGCTGAACGGTATGTTGCCAAAGCCTTGAAAGAAGCAGCAGAAATCGATGCTCGTGCGCAACTTTCTGGCCAACGTTCCTTACCTTCTCCTGCATCAGCCTATGTTCCTCTTGATCCTGATCCTTCAGGAGTGTATTGTGTGTTACACAATATAAATACTGAAGGGCTTTATGTTTTCCTTGACACTAGGACATTGCCGGGTGCATCTTCAGGAAGCGTAGTTGCATCAAAACGATTTTTTGAAGAGCGAGGAATACGCAGCGACGACGTTCCTCCTGAATTAAAAGATGTCTGGTCTCACCACTCACCCCTCCCATTCAAGTTTGTTGATTGTTATGACCTTGATATCGACGGAGGTTTTGTTTCTACTATTCGCAACGGTGTTGAACGTATCTTTGGCGCGCCTCAGCACCGTATTCTAAGTTTTTCTTATGAACAACCCCCAGGTGTCGATGCTTGGTTTAGTGATCTTGATGACCGATCCAATCATTCCACACTCCGTGACCTCGTTATCAGATACACTAACTTAGCACGACAGACTGGCAGAACTGTTTTTGAATGAGCATCACCTTTTTATAACTCTTATGCTTCTTCCGATGCATGAACTTCACGAACTTCCCTGATCAATCCCTCATCGCGGACTTCCACATGCACTCGAAATATGCACGCGCGTGTTCTAAAGATTTAGACATTAAAAATATTGAAACCTATGCAAAACTCAAAGGCCTTAGTATCGTTGGAACAGGAGACTTTACCCATCCGAAATGGATTGAAGAATTAAAGCGGGATCTCACACCCAACACAACGGGAAAAACAGGAATCTACGAAACAAAAACAGGATTCCCTTTTATCTATCAAACTGAGATTTCACTCGTGTATTCACAAGGCGGCAAGGGTCGAAGAGTCCATCTCATTGTTCTTGCGCCCAGCCATGAAGTTGCTGTGCAGATCACTGACCAACTCAAAAAACATGGAAGAGTTGACTATGATGGCAGACCGATTTTTGGAATGAGCTGTATCTCGTTTGTGGAAGAAATGATTCAGATCAGCAAAGAAATTGAAATTATCCCCGCACATGCCTGGACTCCTTGGTTTGCATTGTTTGGTTCCAATTCAGGATTTGATTCGATCAAAGATTGCTTTCAAGATCAGCTGAAGCATATTCATGCCATAGAAACAGGACTAAGCAGTGATCCTCCGATGAACTGGCGCCTCTCGCAACTCGACAACATCAATCTGGTTTCTTTTTCAGACAGCCACAGCTATTGGCCTTGGCGAATGGGAAGAGAAGCAACAGTCTTCAGTTTACAAAAAGAAATCTTGAGTTACATACAGTTGATCAAAGCCATACGCACCGGAGAACAGTTATGGGGAACAATTGAAGTCAATCCTAACCTTGGAAAATATCATGCGACAGGCCATCGCAACTGCAAGGTCTGCCTTTCTCCAGCAGATGCTCTGAAAGTCAACAATATCTGCCCGCAATGCAGATCAAAACTTACCGTGGGTGTTGATCAGCGTATTGAAGCCCTTGCAGATCCTGATCGTCCCCTTGGCTTTAAACCAAAAAACGCAAAAGAGTTTGCGTCTCTGATTCCCCTTTCAGAGCTGATTGCTTCTCTGTTTGGGAAAGCAGTTGCGAGCAAAGGTGTTTTTGCAGAATATCACAAACTCATCAAAGCGTTTGGTTCGGAATTTAATATTCTTCTTTCCGCATCGAAACCCGAGCTTGAATCATACACAACTCCCCAACTTGCCGACGTCATTCTGCTGAACCGCGAAGGAAAAATTGAAGTAAAACCAGGCTATGACGGCGTCTATGGGGTTCCTTTGGTTCCTGGCGGGAAAGGGTGCGTGTCTTCGGAAGAAGAACTCGATGTCAAAAAGAAAATTCCTCGCACCCAACGTGATGCAAAACAGAAAGGTTTAGATGACTTTTAGAATCTCTTACAAGAGAAGATAAAGAAAAAAAGAAAAACAAAAAACTCTTATTTTCTGATCTATCGTCGACGTCGTGATGATTTTCGTTTCGAAGCACTACGTCGTGAAGATCGTTTTCGTGAAGAACTTCGCGAACTTGAACTTCGTGAAGCGCTTGATCGTCTTCGTGCTGCCATTTCTTACACCTCTTTTTTGAAATTTTTAATTATTTATTCTTATATCTCTCATCTTTTATAAAGGTTTTTGTTTTTTTTGAAAATGTTCCGCTTTTTTCTGTTTTTCACTGAGAATGATAGAAACGCTTTTATATCCTTGTTCTTTTTGTCATCGTCATGGCTTTCCGTCTCAATCGTGAAGTTGAAGATCTGTTTATTACAAAAATCCTTGAAAAACGCGAGCTCCACCATCTTGACCGCGAGTTCATGCTCGGCAAAATCAGCCTCTACTGCGAAAAAAATCAGAAAGCGTGCAGAAAATTTGCTGAAACCCCGCTTACTCGCATCAAAAAAGCAAAGTTTGCTGAAGATCTTGTGCGGTTTGTCAGAAAAGAAGCGCATGTATGCTATGGCATGTACCTTACAAAAACCATTGTGAAGGCTCCGCAGATCGTCCATGACCTCGAGAAGCTTGCAAAACAGTCTGCGGTCCATGTCGTCAACAAAGATAAACTTTCTTTCCTGCATCATCAGCTTTTGTTGCTGCATCTCTCAACGCAAGAACGTCTGCATCTCTACCCTCAGGTGTATCACGACCTTTTTGCAATAACCGGACGCCCCCGCAAGATCTTTGATCTTGGCTGCGGATTCAATGGCATCTCGCTTTTTTATTCGCATCTGACCGATCTCGTGTATACGGGATGTGAATTCAATCAAAAAGATGTTGACCTGCTGAATCAGTATTTCCGTGCAATCAAAAAAATCAGCACGATTGACGGCAAAGCAGTAAAGATTGACCTTATCAAGCATCCTGAAGCAGTTGCTCAGCATTCTGCTGATGTGGTATTCGCATACAAAATCTTTGATCTTTTTCCTTCAACTGTTGTCGAAACGATTCTCAAAAACCTGCAATGTAAATGGATCATTGCAAGCTTTCCTATAAAAAATTTAAACAGACGGTTGATGCATGCTCCGCGCCGCGCCGGTTTTCAAAAGATGATGAGGCGGCTCGGATATACCTACAAAACGCTGACGTATGATACCGAACTCTTTTATATCTTTGAACAACATCAACGAGACTGAATGCGGTGAAAGAATCAATGACCCAACAAGACCTGTCCCAACAAGACCTTTCCATTCCTGTTATGCGCGAGCGCATCGAGTTCAAACCCAAATTTGTCGAGCGCTACACGCAGTTGACTGATTTTGAATCGTTCAAGACCGCATCGCTTGCTTATATTCGTAAATGCATCCGCGTGAACACACTGAAAAGTTCTGTTCCTGAAATCAAAAAACGTCTCAACAAGGATTGGGACTTAAAACCTGTTCCGTGGTGCAAAGAAGGGTTATGGATTGAGTACAAACACCCTGATTCATCAGGGAGAAAACGAAGAGATATCGGCAATCTTCTTGAGCATGCGCTTGGCTACTTTTATGTGCAGGAAGCTGCTTCGATGATTCCTCCGGTTGTGCTCCAGCCAAAAAAAGACAGCACGGTGCTCGATCTCTGTGCAGCTCCAGGTTCTAAAACCACACAGATTGCATCCATGATGGGAAATACGGGCCTCATTGTTGCCAATGATCTTGATATGAATCGCCTTGCATCGCTTGGTTTGAATATTCAGCGGTGCGGATTAACGAATACAGTGGTCACTAAAATGTACGGCCAGCAGTTCAAACGATGCAATTTGCAGTTTGACTTTATTCTTGCTGATGTGGTCTGTTCAGGAACCGGAACGATTCGCAAATCCTTGCAGGTTCTTGAACAATGGTCTCCGGGTCTTGTTCAGCGGATGGTGAAAGAGCAGAAATCCTTGGCGAGAACAGCGTTTGAAAAATTAGCACCCCGGGGCACGATGGTCTACAGCACCTGCACAATGGAGCCGGAAGAAAATGAGGGGGTTGTTCAGTTTTTGCTGGATACATTCGACAATCTCAAGCTGGAAAAGATTACCCTTCCTCTCAAGCGATCACCAACTATTGACTCATTTGAAGGCGCCACGTATTCATCCGAAATCAAAAAATGCTTGAGAATCTGGCCTCAAGATAATGATACTGAAGGTTTCTTTGTTGCCAAGATAAAAAAAGTGAAGTAATCTTCAACAATCTTTATAAGCTTTGAAAACACCTTTTTTCTCGTTTGAGGTGGTAGATTGAAACGACGCGGTCATCTCTTGGCTCGCCGAATAAACGAGGACATTATGATCAAGGATCTAGACGGAAATCTCTACGATCTTGGCCAGCCGACAGGAAAATACGGCAACTTTCTTGAAGATATTGAAGTCACGTTTCGCGTCAATGAACATCGGAAGGCTATTGATGTCAGGCGTATTCCTGTGAAGAAATTCAGAAGGCATGCGTTGAACCTCAGGTAATCTTGAACCTCTGGTAAGCTGGGTAAAAATTTATAAACCCTTTTCTCTTTGTTGAGATGCATGAAACTCTTTTTCCTTGCTATTCTTGTAGGAACCTTACTCGCAGCCTATTTGCTCACCAAAGTACTCAAAGGCGTGTTCCAAGTGGTTGCTTCACTGGTTTCCTTAGCAGTCATTTTCATTGTGGTGATCGGCGGTCTTACTTATTTTGATGTCGTGCAGGCTGATGATTTCTCAGAGATTCCCGTATTATCAACCGTTACCGGTCAAGTCACAGCATGGAAGGAAGATCCTGGCGCTGAACAGGAGAAGTTAGAAGAGACTTTTGAGGAAACTGCCAAGAATCTTGGTGAAGAAATTGAAGAACAGCTGAATAACCTCACCTCCTCTTAACGGTCATCATCTTTATAAATAATCTTTACTTCTTCTCTTCTTGTTCCTCTTACATTGAGGAATCAAAAAGGGGTGAATCAGTGCATCTCCTAGCTCCGAAGCCAAGTCTCAAAGACCCCAAAGAAAAATCCCATTTCTTTGTGCTCTGGTTTGACAATATTGATATGCATGACGTGGGTCTTGTGGGTGGAAAAAATGCTTCTTTGGGAGAAATGTATCAAAACCTCACTTCGAAAGGCATGCGTATTCCGAACGGATTTGCAATCACGTCCTATGCCTACCGCTACCTGCTCACACACAGCGGGATTATCAACCCTCTCAAAGCACTCCTTTCTGATTTAAACACACGAAACATCAGCAATCTTGAAGAACGCGGACATAAAATAAGAACCCTTATCAAAAATGCACCCTTTCCCGCTGAATTGCGCCACGCTATTATCATTGCGTATCAAAAACTCTGCAAAGAATATGGAAAAGACTGCGATGTTGCTGTGAGAAGTTCAGCAACTGCAGAAGATCTGCCTGACGCAAGCTTTGCAGGACAGCAAGAAAGCTACCTCAACATCAGAGGTGAAGACCACCTGATTGATGCCTGCAGAAACTGCTTTGCATCCCTCTTCACAAACCGTGCCATTTCCTATCGTGAAGACAAGGGATTTGATCATTTTTCTGTTGCTCTTTCTATCGGCGTTCAAAAGATGGTGCGAAGCGATCTTGCATGCAGTGGGGTGATGTTCACGATTGACACCGAAACGGGATTTAAAGATGTAGCATTTATTACCGGAGCCTATGGGCTGGGAGAAAATGTCGTGCAGGGAAAAGTCAACCCTGACGAATACTATGTCCATAAACCAACACTGAAAAAAGGATTTCACTCCATCATCTCAAAACAGCTGGGGACCAAAAGCAGACGGATGATCTATGATATGCAGGGCTTGAAAACTACAACCAAGGATGTTCCGGTTTCATTTGACGACCAGCGCAAGTTTATTCTCAGCGACGATGAAATCCTGCTTCTTGCAAAATGGGGATGTTTGATCGAAGATCACTACACCAGCATGCGTGCAAAATACACACCGATGGATATTGAATGGGCAAAAGACGGCAGGACAGGAAAACTCTTCATTGTTCAAGCACGTCCTGAAACGGTCATGAGCCAGAAAGATATCAACACGTATGAAGAATATGTGCTTGACAAAGGTCAAAAACTGAAAAGTATCATTAAAGGTTATGCCATTGGCCAAAAAATTGGCGCAGGACAGGCAACCATTATCAAAGACGTGAAAGATCTCTCGCAGTTCAAAAAAGGAGAGGTGCTGGTTACCGATACGACCGATCCTGACTGGGAGCCGATTATGAAAATTGCTTCCGGCATTGTCACCAATAAAGGCGGGAGAACCAGCCATGCTGCTATTGTCAGCAGAGAATTAGGAATCCCTTGTGTCGTGGGAACTGAAAAAGCAACCCAGCTCATCAAACAAGGGCAGAAGATTACGATTTCATGCATTGAAGGCGATGAAGGACATATTTATGACGGCATCCTCAAATATTCGATCAAAAAACATAACCTCGGCGATCTCCCAAAAACCCGAACAAAAATTATGCTCAATCTCGGGAATCCTGATCTTGCATTTGCAACAGCGCTTCTGCCGAATGACGGTGTGGGTCTTGCGCGGGAAGAATTTATCATGAGTGGGTATATTCAAGTGCATCCGCTTGCTCTCCTGAACTACGACAAGATCAAGCACAACCATGAACATCATGAGCTCATTCAAAAAATTGATCGGCTGACCGAAAGCTATCACGACAAAAAACAGTTCTTTGTTGACAAACTCGCAGAAGGGATTGCAAGAATTGCTGGTGCATTTTATCCCAAGCCTGTGATTTTGCGATTCAGTGATTTTAAGTCAAATGAGTATGCAAATTTATTGGGCGGGCAACTGTACGAGCCCAAAGAGGCGAATCCTATGATCGGTTGGCGTGGTGCTTCCCGTTATTATCATCCTGCATATACTGAAGCCTTTGCTCTTGAGTGCAAAGCCATTCGAAAAGTGAGGGAGATGATGGGGCTCGTCAATCTTGAAGTGATGATTCCTATGTGCAGAACACTTGATGAAGCAAGAAATGTGCTTGCGGTGATGAAAAAATACGGCCTTGAGCGTGGAAAAAATGGGTTGAAAGTCATCTGCATGTGCGAAGTTCCTGCGAATGTGCTTCTTGCCAACGAATTCCTTGATTTGTTTGATGGGTTTTCGATTGGAAGCAATGACTTAACACAATTCACCCTTGCTGTGGATCGGGATTCCACTTTGGTAGCACCCATCTTTGACGAGAGAAATCCTGCAGTGCTTCATTTGATGGAGCACGTGATTACCATTGCAAAACAGCGGAAAAAGTATATTGGCATCTGCGGTCAAGGACCCAGCGACCATCCTGATCTTGCGCAGTTCCTTGTCAAGTGCGGGATAGAAAGTGTTTCTTTGAATCCTGACACCGTGATTAAGACGAGAATGTTGATTGCAAAGGCTGAAAAGAGCTAAATTCGTAAGTACAGCCTATAAGTAGGAAGATCAATGCCTTCTGATGTGATAATCCCCCGTACGATCCCCTGATCAAGAAGTGCAAGATAAGGGCTTCGATGCCAGGGATTAAGATACGTTGTTGGTGCGAGTCCCAAGGCCAATTGCCTGTGTGCAGGTTTTCTGAATCGTTCAGGTTTATACCCTCGTTTCATCACTTTTTTCCACGCGCTTTCAAAAGAAACACCTTCATATTCCATCGCATATCCTCCTAGCTGCAATACAGTCCAGTCACTTAGTTCATCATGGGTCATTTTTGGCGGAAATTGTATTCTTGGCCAGGCCATAGGTGTTCCATTTACAGAGGTGCAGTCTCGGCGAACAAACAGTTTGTAGAGAATACTCCAAGGCGTACCTCTAGCATTATCTTTTCTTGTTCGTTCTGAAACCATGCAGGCAACATAGCTTGCTGTTTCTCCTTGCTGTCCTTTTAAGAACATCAGGTGTCCATCAATCTCTTTCGTTGCTGTTGCAATAAAATCGGTTTCTCTCATAAAATACGGACGAAGTTTTCGGTTAGTGACATCCTGGTACACATCAACAAAAGAAGGACTTTCCACAACGTCATACTCTTTAGGTTCTCCCTCAAGATGGCAGAGTTCTACCAAACTTTTTTCATCAGGAGTCACTATTCTTGCCATAGCTCAGCACCTTTGCTTTATCTAATCTTTTTTTTGGTATTTTCCTTGTATTTAATCTCTTTTCCCTGCAATGTACAGCCGGTCGCATTCGATGCGGACTGCTCCGAGCGTCTGCCGGATCTGGCGGAGATAGATCTCTTTTCGTTCGATATGATCCTGCACTTCTTTCAGTTCATCCCGCAGATATTTAAATCTTTTTTTTTCAGTCTGTACTGCACGTTTGTTATAATCTGCAGGATCTTGTTGTGCAATTGACCGTGCAATCTCCACTTGTTCCTGCTGGTCAAGAACGTCTTCTTTTAAATCTTCTTCTGTTGCTTTCAAAGCGCGGATTTCCCGTTCGGTTTCTTTTTCTTTGTCTAAAAATTCTTTCTCAAGCTTTTTACAGTAGGGTGATCTGACTGAATTGAGGTCAATGAGGTAGGTGTATTTTCGTGCTCGTTGTCTTTCGCTTGTTTCTGTATTCTGTTTTGTTTCATTTGTTTGGTTGGGTTGGTCGTTTGATTGGTCTCGTGTTTTGAGTATCACGACCGGTTCAACAAGAGATTTTGTGTTAGGCAACGGCTCTTCTTGCTTGTTTCCTTCTTGTTCATTGAATGCTGGTAATCCGTTGTCGTTTGCTTCCTGGTCACCTATTTCTTTTTGCACAATCTCTTCAGTTCCTGTCAATTCTTCAAGTGCAATCCAAGAAACAACACCCACGATAACAGCAAGTACAAGCCATATCCCGGCAATGATGCGAATGAACGATCCCATGCCCCGGGGGTATTTGAGCAGTTTTATAAGACTTTTGAACCCTTGTTCAAGCCTCTTTAAAAAGGAGCGTATCTCTCCAAACTATCTCTTCAGTTCTTTTCGTATCACTGATTCAATCCACGTTGACATCTTGAGCTGGTGCTGGTTGCAGAATGTCCGCAGTTCCTGTACGAGATTCTCATCCAGCGTGACATTCATTCTTATTTTATAGTTTATTTTTCTGCGAAGATGATGCGTTCTATCATACTCTTCGAACATGGCAAGCACATCTTGATTTTTTTGAATGGTTCGTTTGACGACTTCAAAAAAGGATTCCATGGTTAATCCACCTGTTGTTGGACAGATTTTTATACACACTCATGTGTATCATTTAATGAATAATAGGCATGTATCAAATTTATCAAGCTTTTGTAAGGTCGGCGTTATACCTCAAAATCGCAACCTTTATAAACCACCTTGGTGTCCATGCTTCTTACCCATCAACTAACTGGCGCATGGTCGCAGGCTCCGCCTGAACCGTACATGCATTCTCAAAGCCGTTAGAAGGGTTTAAGGTTCAAACCATGGAAAAAGAACATATTTTACGCGTATTGAAAACGCTGAGAGATCCTGCTCAGAATACAAAGCGCAACTTCGCACAAACCTGCGAATTGATTATCAACTTTAAAGATCTTGATATCAAAAAAATAGAGAACCAGGTCGAACTGTTTATTGCTCTCCAGCATGGCAAGGGAAAGAAAAACAAAATTTGCGCCCTGGTGGGTCCGGAACTTGCTGATGAAGCAAAGAAAGTCTGCGACTTTTCTGTTGAAGAAAGAGATTTTGATCTCTATGCAAAAGACAAGCGAAAAACCAAAAAACTTGCCAGCCAATACGATTTCTTTATTGCTCAAGCCAACATCATGTCCAAAGTGGCAGGTGCATTTGGACGTGTCTTTGGTCCAAGACGACGCATGCCCAATCCTAAAGCAGGCTGTGTGGTTCCTCCTAAATCAAGCTTAGAACCCCTCTATAACCGATTGCAGGATACGATTAAAGTTATCGCAAAAGAACGTCCTTTTGTTCAAGTTCCTGTCGGCACAGAAAAACTTACCGACGATCAGCTTGCTGAGAATATCTTGAATGTTTACAAACAGATTCTCCATAAATTACCTGGTGAAAAGAACAACATCGAAAAAGTTGCTCTGAAATTCACCATGGGGAAACCTGTGAAGCTTGAGTCTTAATAAAGTCTTAATAAAATAATCCCGTGAAACTATGGCCTATACTGCAGTTGTTGCACAATACAAAAAAGACCTCGTGAGCGAATTTGCGCGATTGCTGAAAGACTACCCTATTATTGCAGCTGTGAATATGGAAAGTCTGCCGGCAAAACAGCTTCAAAAAATGCGGACAACTTTGCGATCAAAACAGATTGTCTTAAAGATGGCAAAACGCAGGATCATCAAAATTGCCATTGAGCGCGTCAAATCCGAAAAAGCTGGAATCGAAAATCTTATCCCTCAGCTTACCGGCATGCCGGCGCTTATCTTCGCCAAAGAAAATCCTTTTGCGCTCTACAACCTCCTTCAAAAAAGCAAATCCAAGGCTCCTGCGAGAGCAGGACAAACTGCCCCCATGGATATTATTGTTCCTGCGGGTCCTACTTCATTCGCACCGGGTCCTGTGATTGGGGAATTAGGGCAATGCGGTATCAAAGCAGGTATTGAAGGCGGAAAAGTTGTTATTAAACAAGACTCGCTTGTTGCAAAAGCAGGAGAACAGCTCAAAGCAAATGTTGCAGCTATGCTGACACGACTCGGCATTGAACCGATGGAGATTGGATTGAACATTACTGCAGTCTATGAAAAAGGAGAGATTTTCAAAAGAGACGTGCTTGCGATTGATGAAGACGCGTACAAGAACAATCTTCTTCAAGCCCATCAATGGGCATTCAACCTTGCTGTTGAAGCAGGAATCTACAACAAGGACACCACAGAATTCATGGTTACCAAGGCATTTGCTGACGCACGAGCCCTTGCTCTTGCCCAGGATATCTTAACCGACAAAACCGTTGGAGATATTTTTGCCAAGGCAGAACGCCAGGCTCTTGTGATCAAGAGCGAGGCGAATCTCTAAAAACACTGAACACACTCATGGAGGAACGAACATGGAATATGTCTATGCAGCAATGTTAATCCACAAAGCTGGTGGAAAAGTTGACGAAGCATCCGTGAAAAAAGTTCTTGATGCAGCTGGCGTAAAGTCAGATGGTTCAAGAATCAAAGCACTGGTTGCCGCGCTTGAAGGCGTGAACATCGAAGAAGCTATCAAGAAAGCAGCGGTCGCTCCTGTTGCTGCCGCCCCTGCACACGCAGGCGGTGAAGCAAAACACGAAGCAAAGAAAGAAGAGAAGAAAGAAGAAAAGAAATCAGCTGAAGAAGCTGCTGCTGGATTAGGAGCATTATTTGGTTAAGTTTTTGGAAGCTCCTTTTCAGATCTTTTCCTTTTTTTACTTTTTTTGAGCAGATGCAAAGCACGGATAGCCCAGCGATGTGAACACGATATCGATGTTTGACTGCAGTCCTTAAACTGTATGTCAGCGTTGATGAACAACATGGAAACACTTGATCACCATGGACAGCGAAGAACGAAACAACTTGTTTAGACAGATCTCTGACCTGCGGAAGGAGCTCAGCACCTTAAACCAGCAGGCAAAAGTAAAGTGGCAGGAGAAAGAACAGGCCTTCCATAAAAAAAGATCCATTTCTCAGCAGATTCACAAACTCATTCAAGAGTTCAAGGCTTCTCATACCAAACGCGACGAGATGAAACAGCTTGTCCAAGGTTCTAAAGAAAAACGATCACAGCTGAACGCTGAGGTTACTCAAAAGATAGGGGAATTAAAACAGCTCCATCAGCAAAAGAAGGAGATTCTTCACAAGCACCACATTCAATTTGACCCTTCCAAAATCAAGAAGGAAATTGAAGATCTCGAGTTTAAGATGGAGACTGAGGTGTTTTCCCTCAATGACGAAAAAAAACTAAATGCAATTATTAAGGAAAAGAAAAAGCAGTATGAAGCAAGCAAGCATGTGAGCGATATTTTTGACAAAATTTCTGTTGCTTCTAAGGAACTGGAGAAGTTTCAGCACAAGGCTGATGAGGCGCACAAAAAAGTTAGGGAGCGCGCTGAGAAGGGTCAGGAAGAGCATAAGGAGATGGTGGACACTTCTAAAACGATTGACACCTGGAAGAAACAGGAGCATGAAGCTTCAGCAGTGTGTGAGCTTGCGAAGAAAGCGTATGAAGAAGTGGAAGCGCTGGCTAAACCGAAGCTTGACAAGTTAAAAGAATTGCAGGACACCCTTGACATCCTCAGACAAGACCATCTTTCTCAAAAGCAAAAACAGGATGTTTTACTTCTTCAGCAGAAAAAGAGCCAAGCAGAAGAGAAACTGCACACGAGAAAGAAGCTCACCAACGAGGATATCTTGGCGATGCAGGGGAGGATCTAAACCGCTATCTGTTTTTGTTATTCTTCAGTTTTATTTTCCTTCTTCCCCTTCATCTTCACAATCACCGCTTTCTCAGAAACAATGGCACTGTTTCCTGTAGGATCTTCAAGAATCATTGTTAACTTCTCCTGCCCCCATATGACTTTTTGAAGTTTTTTAAGCATATTTTTTGCTTTATCCTTTGCTTCTTCATCCTCTTCACTTTCGCGTGTTTGTTCAATCACGTGCTTGACGCGGTTCAGAATGCCTTCCACATTCGTCACGTATCCATTTGCTCCTTCTCCTGGTGTTATCGTAATCATGTGCGGGATTTTAATCTCTGCTTCTGATGACCGCACCACGCGAATTTTCAAATCTTCCTGCGTTGTAATTTCAAGCGTATACTTTGCCGGTTCTTTATGCTCCAGCGCTTCAACATCTGATTTGTGATACTTGCATTCAGAACAGGTCATGGAGAAAACAAGAACGTTTCCAAAATAGGGAACTTCAACTTTGTGCTGCATCAAGGTTAAATTATTCGTATTGCAGAACGTGCATGGCTGTCCGCTCACGGTTTCAGGTTCCTGCGGTTGTTGTTCACTCATACACTCAGAGGAAAATCAGGTGTTTTTAAAGATTGCGGCGGAGGAATGCTCTATTCAGAAAAAAAATCTGAAATGAGTATGATATTGTGGAAATTCGTGTCTGATTTTATTTAACAGAAGGATCCCTTTTACACCTAAAAGATATTTTCTTTGTTCGAACGGTTTATCCGAAATGTTTGATGGATTTTGTTTGATAAACCCCTGTTCTTCAAGAAGATTAAGTTTCTGTTTTAGGAGATCTTCGTCCATGGGAAGTTTATCAACTAATTCGGGAAAAGAGATTCGTTCTCTGGTTCCTAACTCCAGGAGGATTGCAAGAGCTAGTTCATCTTTCATAAACTCTGCACCTTCAAAAGATCGAACACCTTCTAGCATGATGTCACCTCGTTCGTGGTATTATGGGTATTTTTCCTTTTTAAAGATTCTGTCTGCCACAACGTTTGTTTGAGAAAACCCATGTGGCCTTTGAGATGGGGAACCAAATATCCCATCCCCTCCTTTAGGGATATGATGTGGTAAACATTTTGTGGGTGAACATAATTAAGTTGTTCAATAAAATCAATAGTGGTGTGTTTTAAAACGACCGTAAACTCACGAAGTTCAGGGAAATAGGTTATAACGTCAAAAAATTCTGATATGAGTCCCTTCCCTTTTCCTTTGTTGATTGCATCATGAATGTAAATGATCGGACAGATAATTCTTCTTTTAGTCGGATCTTCCTTGTATTCCTTGATCAACAATTTGAATTTGATATTATCGAAAATTTGCGCAAGGGTCGAAAACCCCGCACTTCAGTGCGCAAATTTTCGATCCCAAAAATGTGCCCAAGTAAAGTGCGAGCCCGTTAAAACCCCACGCTTTAGCGTGGGGTTAGGGCGAGCATATCAATCGTTTGGGCACATTCTTGTTATAATCTATGGTTTGAGGTTGTTGCGGATCAGGAATATCCTTTAACAGAATGGCATTGGTAAAACCAGAGTTATGACATGATTGTTTTAATGCATGGAGATCATTTTCACTTTCTTCGTTGCCATAACATCCAAGGATTATGGGGTAAAGAATATCCTCTGCATGGCGATCAAGTGCATCTGCTCGTTGGGCAATAGCTTTACCTAACGTTATAGGATCGATAACCATAAAACATCAAAAATTCTCTTAAACAGAGTTTAGAACCCGTCCATATCATCATCACGGCCTTGTCCAGGTGCTGAGGGACCTCGCGGCTGTGCAACTTTGGTTTCTCGGTGAATCTGGGCAAAGGACGGCGTGACGCAGATCCAGTCTTCGCCAAATCCAGCGATATCGCCTTCGAGTGCATCGCAGGTTTTCTTGAGTTTGTTGATTGCCCGCTTGAGTTCAGATAAATCAACATCCTTCAAAGGTTTGATGTTGATCAGTGCAATAGTATATCCTTCACGGAGTGAATCAAGAATGGGTTTTACGCCGGCAAATTCTTCAAGAACAAACGGCCGGATACTAATTTTTGAACGGTCAAGATGACTTTTATCTGTTGCCAGTTCAACGTAGCCTTCATCTGTCTCATCCGGAATTTCTAAATCAGAAGAAGGTCCCCTCATTTTTTCTTTCAGTTTCATAAAAAAGCTTTTCATGGTCTAACCCCTCTTGTCTTGCCTCTTCTCTTTGCTTTCATCGCCTCAGTGCTAACCTTATAAGCGCTAATAACCTGTTTTGTGTGTTCACGCAATATATAAAGTTTTCGAGGGCTCTGAGATTATGTTTGATCGTCTATTCCCTGATCTATAGATTGCTTTTTCCTGCTTGAGTTCCGATACCTTTATATAGGCCCTCTGGAGCGAGTTATGATTATGGGACGGATTAAAACACAGCTTGTTAAACGAACCACGAACGAACTCCTTGAGCAGTACGGCGATAAGTTTAGTGAAGACTACGAAAAGAACAAGCGAGTTGTTGCTCAATTGGTTATCGGTGTAGGAAAGAAAATACGGAATATCATTGCTGGCTATGTGACGCGATTAGTCAAGAAACAGCATGCGTCTGAATAGATTTACCAACTTTTTATTTCTGTTTTCTTAGTATCGTGCAACTGAACTGATGCGGACTTCATCGATTGCGCCAATAAACCCATTCAATCCATTTCTATCTGCTCCTGCTGTTAATACTGCAGAAGGGTCAGTTATTCTGGTGAGTGCACCAGGAGTCGCTTGTTCATTCACCTTTTCTCCATTAAGATACAAGCGAAGATGATTTCCATCATATGTTGCTGCAACATGGGTGAATCGGTCAGTTGGCAAGACGAAGGGTGCACTGATCCTGGTTCGATTTCCATCAATACCTGCAACAAACCAAATCTCTTGATTGTCGATGCCAAATGCAAAACCTTCATAGGTTCCATTACTATACGCACTATGCACCAAATTTCCAAACATTCCATTGTAGCTGTCTTGTGCACGATCCGGTTTGATCCAAGCTTCAACCGTCAGTAATCGATCAAGATCAAGGGTGATGTTTCCCCTGCTAAGAAGATAGGCTTCGCCATTAAAGTAACGTGCCTGACCAAATCTTCCTTGGGTATTCTGTGTTTCATGATCCTCACTCAAAGTGTGTGCTTCAATACACTCATTCCGATACAGGTTTGGTTCATCAAAATGAAAGAGTGCAACACAAGAAGCATCAGCAACGTGGGGATTTACAATCCGCTCAAGCGGGCAAATGCTTAAATCATCAAAATCAACCATACCGGCGTGTGCGGAAAGGCCTACAGCACCGCTTAATGGATATGTTTCATCAGTTAACCGGATAACTTCTTTTTCATTCAAAAAACCAACAATTTGATTGCGCAAAACTTGAAGTGTAAGTTCATGCCATGCGCCTAACTCTGCCTGAACATCAGTCACGGCAAGTCTCCGGTGGTAAAAATCCTCAATAGCAACTCGGCTATCCCTCTCAATCTGCAAGGTATAACCGCGATCAATGGTGTCATCATATCCTTCTCTGCTTCTTCTTGTATAGCGGAAAAGGAGTTGCGCAAAAACAGCACCTTCTTGTTGTGGAATACGGACTCGCAACCGAACTTCATTATCCAGAAAATTCCTTATATCCAAATAACCAACATGCGGGCCACCACCAACTTGAGTCTGCTGAAGGTATCCCTCAGGATGAATGCTCCATCGCCCATTTTGTGCAACAAACTGAGCCAAACTCTCAATAGTATCAAAACTATTACGATAACATGGGTCGGGAGGAACACCTGCATCAATCCCGCTATCACGACCCACTCCCGTGTCAGAAGCATCGGCTTCGGATTGAGCATCACCAACCGGTGCACCATCCTCCCCTTTTCCTACATCGTGTTCTGTGTCCTGTCCAACACGCGCATCTAATCCATCTCCCGTATCAGATCCATCGCCAGAACTCCGGGTATCGCTCACACTTCCGGTATCTTTCGCCCCTGCATCAGCAGGCGGTTCGTGCCATTTGGGTATTTCAAGGCATCCTGGTAGTGCTACAGCAAGTGCTACGATTCCTGCTCTGAAGAGATAATTTGAAT
>Ga0066337_107_pt2 | contig 46803 bp, 48 predicted proteins | sample RifGroA2_FD_59261 | JGI IMG/M metagenome (GOLD analysis project Ga0066337, IMG submission 59261) | Archaeon GW2011_AR16 | reverse complement strand
CATCCCATGTTCCATGCGTTCTTTGGTTCCTTTAGGGCCGTGGATTTCGACACGGTGTTCCACTTCCCTGTTCATGGTCTGGAGCAAGGGCATCAAACCGCCCACATGATCGCCGTGCCAATGGGTAATAAATATTCTTGTGACATCCATCCTGCTAATGCCTGCAATATTCATTTGGCGCTGGGTTCCTTCACCGCAGTCTAAGAGGATGCCCTCTCCTTTATACTTAAGAAAGATTCCCTGTGCATTCCTGTCCTTGGTGGGAACCATACAGGATGTTCCTAAAAACGTGAGTTCGATGGTTGTCATATCACTTCTTTCATTCTTTTTGTATTATAAACTTATCGGAACTTACCAGCCAAAAACATTAAAAAGACCTCTTTTTTTCTCTCTTAGTTATGGGCTGTGATCTCTGTGGCAACCCGGCAGTGTTCGGCACCTATCTCATTGAAAGCGTTGAACTCGATGTCTGTAAAGAATGTTCGCGATATGGGGCAAAAGCACCACCCAAAAGAGATGTACCTTCCATTCTTGCTCAAAAACAAGCACACGAGCAACGGCGGTTGCATCTCGAGTTTCCTGAAGAAAAGGAAGCCCTTGTTGAAGGCTATGGCCGTTTGATTCGGATAAAACGGGAAAAATTAGGCATCACCCAGCTTCAGTTAGGAAAGATGGTTGCTGAACGGGAATCGATCATCAACAAAATAGAAGCAGAGGATTTCACCCCTTCTCTTTCGTTTGCAAAAAGACTTGAGCAGGCCTTGAAAATTAAGCTTGTTGAAGAAGTGAGGGATAAACCATACATTGCTTCTCGCGAAGAACAGGCGCGTTCATCCAGCGTTTTGACGCTTGGTGATGTCATCAAGATGAAGAAGCGGTAATCCTGCTTTCGCTACTTCTTTACCTGCTCTCCAAACAGCTCCTTTTCAATCGCCTCTTTATCCCTAAGTCCATTCAAAATTTTATTGTTGATCACCAAGGTAGGTACGGTTTTGACTCCATAAATCTCCTTGATCGCTTGGATAGCAGGATTTTCAATGTGGAAATCAAACGAATAAATATTCAAGTCCTCAAACTTTTTATGGAGGGTTGAAAGCACATATCCCTGTTGTTCACAGTCTGCACAATCCCCTAAGTTTGAGTAAAAGTACAAAATCCAAGGGTTATTTTGTTTGCATCGTTCATTTGCCTTTTTTGTCAAAAGCCAGTGTTTAATCTCAAGCAAAGAATAATACTCCTTCAAACTCAGCACGTCTTCATTTTTCTTGCCGAGCTTGCTCTCCATATAGTCTAGCTTGCCCCCAATCTCAAACAACTGCTGAGTCAAGGAGGAGGCATTGATGCTCTCGCACGGATGTTCGGTTAACAAGAGGTACTGGAGTTCTGTTCCTGCTGTCTCAATCTGAATCTCATTCTGAAGCAGACTAATCTGGCTCAGTTTATCATCACTGACTGCAGAACCCACCCAAATTCCGATCACAAAAATCAGTGCAGTCAAGGCAAAGGCAGCAATATACTTGCTGGTTTGCAATGTTCTGAGGGGAGGTTTGTGATTTCCTTGGTCCATACACTTCGGATTTTGCACGGCTTATTAAATGTTTTTCTTTATAGGCACTGCCCCGAACCTCGCTTCGCTCGGGGGCGAGCATCAACTCGCGCTTTTGTTTTTAATACTTGAATTGACGTTCCCCGGATGAGACGCAATTTGAGCGAAGCTCAAATGCGCATCCGAACGAATACGTTCGGATTGCGTCCCTCTTGTCAATCTCATAAGAAACTCAATAAGCGCTCATGAAAGATGCTCGCCCTGCATTCGAGGCAGTGCCATCAAATGTTTTTCTTTCCCCACGCAATCTTCTTCTTGGTTGCTTTGGCATAACCTGCAAGCGCCCACCAGTAGGCAAAAATCACCCAATAAAAGAGCAAGTAGAGCACATACGAAAACTTCACATTACTCTGTTCTTGTGAATGCTGTTTGGCAAGGTACAGTACCACCAGACCTGTTCCCAGCGAGATCAGCGCAAGGATAAACAAGGGATCCATATTCAAGAAAAAGAGATCCAGTTTGATCTTCAGCAACGGCAAAATGTCAAAATTGATGGCAATCAAATTATTGATAAAATCATATCCATCAACCGCTGTTTTTACAATTAAATATCCAAGAAGGAGCATCACCAGGCCAACCGAAACAAACGCCGCAGGGAGGATAAACATTCCTAAGTTCCCATATTTCCTTGCAAACAAGTGTTTATAGTGCAGCACATTATTCAAAAATCCGAGGTACCATCGTCTTCGCTGATGCATCAATGCCTTAAATTTGGTTAAACCAACGGTCCAGACAACACCATCTATGGTATTCTCAATTTCATAGTCTTTGCTTTGGATGCGCAACGCAATTTCAATGTCCTCAGTGAGATTATTGACATCGTATCCTCCGTATTGGTCAAAAAACTTCTTGCGGTAGATCGTAAAAGGACCGGGAGTCACATGAATACTGCCAAAATAGGAAAACACTTTTCTTAAATACACCCCTACTAAAAATTCAATCGCCTGAATCCGTTGCAGGAAGGTCTGCGGTTTCAGAATTTTTAATGAGGGAGTAACAGCCATCACATTTGGATTTTCAAAATAGCCAATCATCTTTTTCAAGCAGTCAGGTTCAACAAAGGAATCTGCGTCCAAGGCGCCAAACAATACCGTGTTTGCATGCACCAAGGCAAAATTCAAGCTGTCTCCTTTTCCGGTGTTTTCTTTGGTAAACACTTGCACTCCTTGTGCTTCAAACTGCTTTGCAATCTCATACGTCTTATCTTTGCTTCCATCATCCACAACGATAATACTCAGTTTCTTTCTCGGATAATCCAGTTTGAGGAGAGACTCAATCGTTGCCGCAATCGTCTCTTCTTCATTGTACGCAGGAACTGCAATGGTCACAGAAGGAAATTGTTTGGGTGGGTCGGGATTCTTCAGTTTTTCTTTATGTTCAAAAAATGAGATAAACAAAAGCAGTGCAGTGAAGAGGCCGAAGAAGGAGGTGATATAAAGAAGAGCAGTTCCAACAGTGATCAAGCCTGTTTCAAATCCTTGCATGGCGCTTTTCCTCTCCCTTAGTCCTCTGTTGTTCTTTACCTTCTTATCCTCTTTGAACCTGCCAAATCTCTGTATTGGAGGAAGTAAAGATCCGTTTAAATAGTTTCTCGTTGTCGAGGTACACCAAGAGCCCTTGTTTTTTGCTGTTCCAGAGGTCTTCCTTCATCTTTTTGTCAATCACGATAAACTGGATATGGTGTTGTTCAAGGAGGCGTGTCAATGTTTGCTGGTCAGGGGGGTAGAACAGGCGGTAGCTTGCTTCAAATGCTTCCTCGAGGTCCCTGCAGTATTTCAAGGCCTTCTTTCATGTCCTGCGTTGCTCCGCCTTGTGCTGTTTGATTCATAAATGAGATCGTTGAAAACAGCAGTCCGCAAATAACAACCAGAAGCGTGAGATTTTTGAGCAAGGTAAATCGCCAATACAAGTTTCGTAAGGCTGTCAATCCCAAACCCATGTAATATGCCGCCAGCCAGAGCAGGTAAAAGAAGATGGTGTTCCCATACCAAAAGACAAGCGTAAAGAGTGTGATGATCAACAGATACATCATCAGATGTTGTTTTTTATTTTTCCATGATTCATAGAGTCCGATGCCAAGCAAAACAAGAGAAAATGCCCCGAAGCCAAGGTATGCCCCCAAATCAGAAATACTCAGGGGGATCAGGGTCGCGAGGCTGTGTTCAATCTGGTAATATACATAATACCCAGTGGGTTTGAATATAAGAAAAGCCAGTATGCTCAATGCAACGGCAAGAAGGACATACACCCACTCCGACATCCACGCTCTCTTTTTTGATTCCCTTCCTTTCTTTATGCCATACCACAACGCAAGCACGATAGCAAGGCCTGCGTGGAAGAGGCTGAACATTGAAACCAAAAATAAACAAATCACTGCCGTAAGCTTTCCTGCGAGGGTTAACCATTCTTCTGATCCTGTATGTGCATATGTTTTTGTTGCAAGATATGCTCCGAGCAACAGCAGGAGCACTGCAAAACTGTGGGGGTTTGGCGTTGTAAACAGGTAAATAAATACCGGCGACAAAACAAATGGAAGCATAATCAACAGGCGTTCAGTCAAGGAAATATCAAGATGCTTCAAAAGAAGAAAAAACAGCAGACTGCTTAAAAGACCTAAGAGAAGACCCAGGATAAGCGATCCTGTCTCCAACCCGAAGATACGGCCAGTGAATGCTAACAGGCGATGATACGGCGTGACGAAGAACTCCCTTCTCTCATCAATCGGATGTATTGTCCTCTCCTCTTGTATGCGGCTTTCAGCAAGCATGAGGTGGGCATAGGATTCTTCACCCAGGAGCGTTTCATTTCCGAGCATCCATCGGATAAAGACAGGAGCAAGGAGGACCATCAAGGTTACGGCTATGAATACGTACACAAACACTTTTTTCCTATCATACCTTGGGTTTTCTTTCATGGTATCGTCTCTCCCATTTTACAGCTCCCTTACTTTACAAAGCACTTTGAAAATGGACACTTCTTGATTCTGATAGACCCTTCGAAAACATTGCGGTTGTCGTTTTGCAGTATTTAAGATCACATACTCTTGCAGCCCGTAAAAAATACGGGAGCGTTGAGAAAGATAAAGATAATCCACCTTGTATTTTTGAAGCCGTTTCATAAGTACGATGGAATTCTGTGTGTAAAACAGGTCTTTTACGTCGTCAAAAATAATGCCGGGATTTTCAATAAAAAAGAAGTTGGTGTCCATTACATTTTTCCTTTTGGCAATGGCCGCAATGCTGTGCCCTTCCCGGGGAGCTCCGAGAACAACCTGATTTTTTCTCGTGTTTTTCTCAATCCACTCCAATGCCTGAACTTCTTCTTGGCTGAGTGCATCCTGCATGGACAACGAAGTAAAATAAAGAGAAGGAATCGTCGTAAATGCAACAAGGACAAGAATAAAGCCCATCCAGACCATCAATTTGAGTCTGCTGAACCTCGTTTTTTCAATATACAGAAAGGTGGATTTATACAATTCTGAAAATAAAATGCTTAATGCAACCCCTATAATCATCAATGCAAGCTCAAGCCGTATCAACCGTGCCCACAGCAGGCCTCCGGATGCAAAAATAAGAGCTATAAGCAAATATTCTTTTTTTCCTTTTGTTTGAAACAGGTAATGTGAAATTGCATACAAACCATACAAAAGCGGAATAATTCCTATGAGGGGGATGATCATTGCAAGATCAACCTGTCGAAAGTATGCGTCGACAATCTGTTCAGGAATATTCTGCCAAATAACCCCTAAACCATGCATGAGGAATGCTTTTTTATACATAATCAACTGGACCCACAAAAACAGGAAGAGGCAAAAGAGAAATACTTCTTTCTCGATGGGTTCTGCCTTGAGTTTTTCTAATTTGAGAAGGATAAAATAGACCACTAAAGCCAATAACAAAACAAGCGTCATGTTGTTGAGCAAGGTTAAGAGAAAAAAGAGAAAGATAAACTGATAGACATAGCGAAGCCGAGGATGTTTTTCTGCAAGAGGAGATGTCGTCTCTTCTGCACCTTTGTAAAAACAATACACCATGTAAAAAAAGAGGGGTATTGCAAGGGTATAGGGCGAGATGCTGTTGATGGTTTCTGCAAAAAAGATAGGGATAAACCCGGAAATAAATGCTGAAACAAGCGCTGCTTCAGGATCTCCGGTAAGGTCTTTTGTGGTGAAATACACTACAAAAATCAAAAGCGATGCAAAGAGGTTCGGAATCAGTTTTCCAACAAACTCCGGCGAAAAAAACAGCGTAAAAAAGGCAAGTACATAGTCATACAAGGGTTGAACAAGATTGGTTCGTCCTTGGTAGCTTAATTCATCTTCAACAAGCGGTTTGAATGTTTCTCCGATCTGTTCTATCTGTCTGAGATGATAATACGCTTGATCGCCGGTAAAAGTATCCGTTGAAAATGCGTAATACAGTCGTATTCCAAAAGTCAGAAGAAAAACAAAAACCAACAGTACGGTTATCCAGCGTTGATCAAAGAGAAAGCGTCGTTTTTCCAAGGATTCTCTTGACCTGTGTTTTTCTTCTTGTTTTTGGTTATTTTTCCTTTGCATGTCCCGCATATCCTCTTGTATACCCTTTCTTTTCAGCTTTAATCTATAAATATATTTAGAAAAACATTTAAAGGCCCCGTCGTTCTTTTTCTTGTCATTTGAGAGGGAAAATAGACAAAGGAATGGGCAAAGGAAAAAGAGAAAAATCCCCTCCCAAACGATCACAACAACCATTAATAAAAGAGTTATCCCTAAAGGGGTGTTATAAGCATATGACAAAACCACGACTTTCTACAGGAGATGTCCTGTTTGACGAATTTCTGCAAGGCGGCTATGAAATCGATGTGATCAGCACGATTTTTGGCCCTTCAGGATCAGGAAAAACCAACCTCTGCCTTATCTCCCTTGTCGCAACCATTAAAGCTGGAAAAAAAGTGATCTTTATTGACACCGAAGGGGGTTTTTCCCTTTCACGGCTGGAACAAATTGCTCCTGATTTCAGAACTTTTCTTGACAACATTCTCATTCTCAAGCCGACCAATTTTCAAGAACAAAAACGTGCATTTGAGAAGCTCCAGCAGGTAGTCGATGATCGGGTGGGATTAATTATTGTTGACGGCGTTTCTATGCTCTATCGTCTTGAGCTGGGAAAAACCGATGATGTGTATCACGTCAATCGTGAACTCGGCCAGCAGATTGGCATGCTGACCGAAATCGCACGAAAAAAAGATATCCCCATCCTTCTCACGAATCAAGTCTACTCAAGTTTTGATGAACAGGACAAAGTTAACATGGTGGGCGGTGATATTCTCAAATACGGAAGCAAGTGCCTGCTTGAATTAGAAAAACTGCACAGCAGTAAGCGAAGAATTCTGATTAAGAAGCATCGTTCGCTTCCTGAAGGACGCGCACTTGTATTTGATATTGTGCAGGAAGGAATGCGGACAGGAGAGACGTACGAGAAGCCTGTTCAATCCTCTGCTCCTCCTCCACACGAGTAATACTTTTGTAATGCGTAATGCTCTTGTAATACCCTTACTCTTCTTACTCATCCGTAAAATCTTCCAATGGCAAAGTCATGTCTCCCATACTTCTGAGTTTCATGTACTCGCGTGCAAGGATCCAGAAGAAAATTCCTAAAGCTTTCTTTCCCTTGTTATTGCACGGCACCACTAAATCAAGATTATTTGCCTGGTTGTTGGTGTCGCAGAGTCCGACAATGGGGATGCCTGCCTTTACTGCATCTTGTACTGCGTTGCGGTCAGGCCAAGCATCGGTGACGAGCATAACTCTTGGTTGGATAAAGGTTTTTAATTCAAGGTTGGTCAGAATACCGGGAGGATAACGCCCCGGAAAGACCTTTGCTCCGGTTGCTTTATGGAATGCACGCAAGGGCTTCCAGCCATTTTCTCTTCGCGAAACGAGCAGGATTTCTTCAGGTGCATAGACTGCAAGCATCTTTGCGCAGAGCGCAAGTCTTTCGTCAATTTTTTGGAGGTTCAAGACAAACAAGCCATCAGGTCTTGCTTTGTAGATGAACTGCTCCATATAATTGGTTTTAAATTTGGTTCCAATATGGATCCCTGCTTTCAAGTAGCTTTCTAATGGTACTAACATCGGTTTTTGTTCTGCCATAATTTCACCAGAGTAAGCAAAAGAAATCGTCTTGTTCTTTTGCTGTTTCTACTATCGCCCAAACAGCGTTTATTCAGTCCAGTCAGATCATACAGATCTGCCTGCCAACCTGAATAAGGGGCTTTAGAATGCTTAAAACCGCCAGGTGATATTTAAAGGTATGGGTAACCTTTGGCCATATTTTTGTTATATTCCTGAATGGGGGTAGGCAGGTACAATAAGCTTTTGTTCTTCACGTTTTTCACGAGAATCATAATACTGTCTTATCTCTGGCTTGACGCAGGCAACAAGATCAACAAGTTCAGCAAGATTCAGGTCTGCTTTGCAGAGACTTTTAAGAAGTGTTGCACCACGGCAACCATACTGTTTTCGAAAGACAGGATTTCGACGGAGGTAGTGGGTTGTCAATGCTTTTTCAGGAGTATCTTGTTGGTGAAACTCAAAAAATTCAAGAAGTTGATAGGTGTATCGTATCTGCCGTGCGAGTTGAGCAGTTTCTAGTTCAGCACGAACATCAAGCGTCCGTATACAATCACCACTCCAGTTTCCACGAAAATACATCTTATTGCTCTGATAAAAATCTATAAGGTGCTCTCTCTCTCTTCTTCAGCCAACTGAAGGTATCGTGCATGGAGTAAAGGGAATGGTTCGAGAAGCTTGGTCAACTCAGGCTGTTGTTCACGTTCTCGAGCAGCAGCAGAAAGAGTGTTCGTTACAGTCTCTAAATCTGCATCTTCTAAAGGATGCTGTTGCCTGTGTGTAAAATTTAGGATTTCAACCATATCCCTAAAGAAATAGAATTATCCTTAAAAACCTTTTGGTACTTCTCCTCTCCCCCTATTGTCCTGTTCTGTTGAGATGGGCAACGAGTATATCAGTTGCTGGGTCGGGGAGTTTGTGAATTTGTGATCCGTCACGTAATACTGTATTTTTTGCCCCGTATTGTGTTACACCACTCCCTGTTATAATATTAACCCGATCTCCCTAACATGCACCAAGGCAACCGTCTGTTCTTGTTACTAGTACTCGTATTCTATTCTCTTGAACCTAAGATTCTAATTGTCCGCAAATTTCAGGTCTTTGTTCGCAACGACCGCAAACCTAGACTGCAGTAGGATGCTCGAGTTCAGTCATGCAACACACCTTCACTTTTATCATCGCTCTTGTTTTAGGAAATCAAACTCACCATACTACACTCATAAAAAGAAACTAAAAAAGAAAAAAACAAAAAGTTAATCAGAACCTTATCCATCCTCAGGAGGAGGAACATCAAGTTCTTCTTCAAGATCTCCGTCTCCTTGGCTTTCTTCGCCGAAGTTTTCGGTGTCTTCGGGCTGCTGTTCTTCAGACTGAGCAGGTTCTTCTCCAGCTGGAGCTCCAGCTTTTGAAGGAGCATCTCCTGTTGCAGGTCCGATGCGTTCAGCAAATCCTACTTTGCGCAGGACTTTGGTAACGCGAATGCGCAGACGGTCACCTTCTTTGGTGTTAGGAACAAAGAGGATAAAGCCATCTTTTTTTGCGATGCCGTCACCTTTTTCTCCTACTGCCTCGATGCTTACATCGAGTTCGTCTCCAACATTGACCGGGGGCCGTTGGTTAAATCCACCGCCACCGCTAAAGCCTCGATCTCCTCTATCATTAAATCCGCCCCGCGGGGGTCCTCGTCTATTGTCTCTAAACATAGTATTTCACCTTATGTACTTTCTGTCTATTTTACGCTAAAACTAAAACAATGCGTAGAAAAGAACGGATTCTCCTGTCATTTATAAATATACTGTTTCTCGAGGATACGGGTACTCTTCCTTGTTTTTTCCTATCTACCACTGGTCAACCCATAACCCTTCAAAACAAACCACCCACAGCCTAAAAGCCAAAAACAGGCGCCCACTGGTCACTGGACATGTGCGCGTGAGGCTTATATACCTGCACGAATTAAATACCTCTTAGTCGTCCCTTCTCCTGAGCTAGGAGAGATGAAAACTGAAACAAGATGCGAACAGCAAAGAGGAATACCATGCAACAACAAGCATTAGGAAATTCAACATTGGGAAATCCCGCATTAGGGAATCTCAAACCCCTCGGCACAAGAAGTGTCGAGACGAGTGTGCCAACCATGGCATACGCAACTCAATACCCTTCCCATGAACAGGGGAGTGAACATAAACTGCCGGCTAAAAAGCTTCGTGCAGGATCCATTTCGGTGACGATCTGGAACAATGATGCTGTAAAAGACGGCAGAGTCAATACCTATCAAACGCTCAATATCGAGCGCGGGTATCAAGACAAGCAGGGGGTCTGGAAGAATGCAAAATCCTTTCGGGTTTCTGACATTCCCAAAGTCGTAACCCTGCTCAACAAGGCTTACGAGTCTTTGATTTTCAAGAATCAAAGCACTGAAGAAGTCTAAGGAGTCTATAGTCGATGCATTGTGCATCGATTCTTTACGTTTGGAGAGATCAGTGATAGTGTTGACACTATCATTTACTCTGCCTCGAGCATTGAACAACAAAAAAGGACAACAAAAAAGGAGGAGATATTTATGGTCAGAAGAAAATTAATAAACACTGGAGACATGGAACAGGTGATGGAAGAATACCCTGAACAATCAGAAGTGGAAGAATCAAACGTTGATGAGCCCTTGATGAAATCACCGATCAGCCCCATCAAAAAAAGTTTGATTGAAGATCTTCCCGGAGTGGGAGCTGCAACTGCACAAAAACTACGGGAAGCAGGCTACAGCGATATGATGAGCCTTGCGGTTTCTTCGCCCGGAGAACTTGTTGAAGCAACAGGGGTTTCAGAACCCGTTGCACGAAAAATGATCCAAGCAGCAAGAAGTAGTTTGGATATGGGATTTGAATCAGGTGATGACCTGCTCAAAAAACGCGAGCGAGTTATCAAAGTGCACACCGGAAGCAAGGTTTTCGATGATCTGATGGGTGGCGGGTTTGAAACCGGAACTATCACTGAATGCTTTGGTGAATTTGGTTCAGGAAAAACCCAGCTCGGCCATATGCTTGCAGTGAATATCCAAAAACAGGATCCTACTGCAGTTGCCGTGTACATTGACACCGAAAATACGTTCCGTCCTGAGCGAATCAAACAGCTTGCTGAAGCAGTTGGTTTGGATACAAACCGTGTGCTGTCTCAGATCAAGGTTGCACGAGCGTATAACTCTGACCACCAGATGCTTCTTGCTGAAAAAATAGAAGAGCTCATCCAAGAACAGAATCTCAATGTCAAGGTGGTGATTGTCGATTCTTTGACAGCTCATTTCCGAGCAGAGTTTGTCGGTCGAGGAACGCTTGCAGACCGCCAGCAAAAGCTCAACAAGCATCTGCACCATCTGCTGAAGCTTGCAGATACCTGCAATCTGCTCGTGTATGTCACGAACCAAGTCATGTCAAAACCTGACCAGTTCTTTGGGGATCCTACCCAGGCAATTGGGGGGCACATTGTTGCGCATGCATGTACTTTCAGGATTTATCTGCGTAAGGGCAAGAAGGGAAGTCGCGTTGCCAAGCTTATTGATAGTCCTGACAAGCCAGAAGGCGAGTGCAACTTTTACGTTGAGACCAATGGATTAAGAGACATCTAACTCTTTTTCCTTTTTCTTCTTTTTTCTTTTAGTTCCAAAGAATTATCAGTAGGATAATGAATAACAAAACAAAAAGCAAACCCTCACTGATGCTCCCTGTTTCTATGGGTCCAGTTATTCGTTTTCGTGTAAAGGGGTAGAATAGCATGACTCCTTTGATCGTGAGCGTGTCCAGAACAAGGTGGGAAGCATAACCCACACCAAGGCCTATTCCCATCTTTACGTTGGTGAGCACGACTACTACCCCAGACACCACAAACATTGCAAACGGTGTATGCCAGAATCCACGGTGCTTGGAAAGCCAACCTACTACTTTTATTTTAGCCCCTACTTTTGATTGGGGGTGATCAATATCAGGCAGAAATGAACCAAAAAGCACCAGACCCATCACGAACAAACCTTGTTCCACAAAGAAGGATGCTATGAAAACTGCAAAAAGGAGATGGGTTGTCCAGCGCATGATCTCTCTGGTATAACTTGTATTTTAAAACTTTGTCATAAATTTTATATAGTCCCGAGCTGTTGTTTCGCTTATGATTCCCCCTACCAAAATCCATCAGCTTATACGATCTCTTTGTTTAGTGCTTGGTGTGTTCTTCTTAGTTTGGGCATTCCTTTCTTTTGGCAGCCAATCTGACCTTATCTTTGATAAATTCCTGGGTGCAGGGCTTTTTCTTCTCACTTTTCTTTTCTACCCTCATCTTCATTTAAACTATAGTATTATCTCTGTCGGTGGTTTTGCGATTTTTATCCATCAGATGAAACTGTACGGGAATGTCTATTTTGGCATTGAGTTTGATGTGTATATGCATCTCTTAGGTGCGTTTGCATTGGGCTTATTCCTTAGTAACCTCTTTATCACTCATACTTCCACCCCTATAAAAACGTTTACGCAGAAACTCTTCTTCCTCATTATTGTGCTGTTTGCAACAGTGGGCATCTCTTCACTGATCGAAATCGGAGAATTCTTTGCGTACACCAGTCTCTCTCCTGGCGAGGGCATTCTTCATTTTGGACCCGGAGATGTGTTTGGAGAAGGGAGAACCGTTGGTGGAGATGCACAATCAGAACTGTTAGCATGGGCTGATTCGGCATTTGATCAGCTCTTCAATGTTATAGGCGCATTGCTGGGTGTTCTCGTCACGTTTTTGCGTTCTTTTAAACGTGCTCCTCATCAACATTCTCAACCTCTTCGATAACAGGTATTTCTTGAACAATCTGCTGTCCGTGTTCATCCATTTTTGTAATGCGCTGTGTTCTGGTTCGATTCAGTTCTTCGGCAGCGTTCGGATGAACATCGACTCTCTGAACAAGAAATTCAAGCCGGTCAAACATCTTATTTTTTGTTACGTTCCCATTTATTTTTATGATCCTACCCAGCAAGGTTTTCTTCAATTCTTCAAAGGGGGTGCTATTATCTTTTAAGCCAATGATCTCTTGGTGTTTCTTCTGAATCAACTGCTGAAGCTGATTTGCAAAAAAGACGGTTCGAATCGTTCCTGTTCCGTCATCAAGAACCAGGTTGGTCACATAAGAAAAGACAGGCTCAACAATGCCATGTATTTGGCAGATAAATCCTTGCTGTTCGGGTCTTGCCCGCTTATTGCAGTGCGGGCAGACTTCAAAAAATTTCAAATCAAAGATTTGCATAATGTTTCCAAGCAGTTCAACATCCTTCTCTTCACTGAGTTCGTAGATGCCTTTCCTTGTAAACACTCTTTTTTTAACTTCTCCAACAACTTCATCAGGCGGGTTGACGACCATGTTGGAATTGTCTCGTAAATGGACTTCTTTTCTTCCTTGGTTATCTTTGATATATGCAAACTGAATTTTTACAACTGCTCCTTTCTCCAATCCCTGCAGTTTTTCAGTCTGATCACCCCAGAGTACGACCCGGATCAGCCCTGTTTCGTCTCCGATCATGAAACTTCCCACTTTTCCGGTTCTTTCCTCTTTTTGAAAGGTTCTCACTTCAAAAATATCCTGAATTCTTCCTGCTATTTCAACATTTCTCATGCCGGGGAGCAGATGCACAATCTTAAGTCTTCCTGACTCTTCTTCAAACAATTTAATGCCATTTTCATTGGCAAGAATATGGCCCGCCCCTTCTTCAGAAATAAGCCCTGCCAGCTGTTCCATTTTCTGTTTGATCTTATCGCGCACTTCTTCCTGCGTCATGCCTGTTTTTTCTCTTATCTTCTGGATAATGGTTTCTAATGGTAATTTGATCATGGGGCAAAGAGAACATACGGTCTTTTATATTGTTTTTCTTGTTCCTCTTCAGTTTTCCTTGTGTTTCTAGTTTTTCTCGCCAAACTGAATTGCAAAACGATAAACCAGAGGTTGCAATCTATAGGTTCCTGTTGTGGCATCAAATGCAAGGCCGAGCTGTCTGCTCTTGACGCAGAACTTCACATTTCTCCCATCTGCATGCTCATTCTTATCGTTCTTATCCTGTGTTCCTTCTTCTGTTTCTTTACCTTCTTCTCTTTCTTTATCTTGAATACAAGCTCCTACCTCAAAGAAAAGGCCTTGCGCCTTGACGGGTTCCTCTTCATTTTTCTGTTGCGCCCAGCTTTGCATGCAGTCTTGCAGTAGTGTTTCATAACGGTCGCAGAGTTCTGCATAGTTAAAAATACCTCGTTCACTTGTTTTGGTCGGCTGTTCCTTGCCTTGTATGGCATCGATGAGAACCGCATATTCATCAAAAGGAGAGGGTGCAAGAGCAACTGAAAAACTTGGTTGTGCCGCAAGTACTGCAACAGGCATGGGATGTTGTGTTTTTCTCTGTATGGGTTTTTTTGCAATTCCGATAATTTGTATGGCTCTTTGTTCTTGTTTTTCTTCTTGTTCGTTGTTCGTTTTTTCTTGATCTGTTTTCTTTGTTTCTTCGCGGTTTATTTCTTTCGTTTCTTCAAGGATGCGAAGATCATAATTATCCTCAGGTATCTCATCAAACGATTGAGTGTACTCATTCATAATCGTTTGTGCAAGATTCAGAAATTCCTGGTGTATGCGCAGAGGATAGCACGGTTTCTTTTCTTTTTTCCAGATCGCATAACCGTCAAACGCACCGCAGGGAGCCTGTTCAGGATCTTGATATCCTCCTTGATATGCAAGCTGAGTATACGCACGTTTCACGCTGTATTCTCCAAGCGGATCGACAATCATCGTCAATTGGCTTTGGAGAAGTCTGTCTTCTTTCAACAGTTCAAGCTGGCTGTTTCCTATAAACGGCTGCGTCTTTGTTCCAGGTAGGAAAAAAAGAAGGAACAGGACTGCAAGAAAAAATCCGATGCCAATGGAGAACAGTATGGAGAATCCTTTCTTGTTCTGCATGATCTTCCTATCTTTGATCCCTCTATCCATGATCCCCCTTTTATTCTTGTGTTTCATAGCTGATTCACTCTTCTAACTCTTTTTTGGCACTGCCAATCGTACTTTTATCAATTTTCCTGGTGTTGGCGTCTGCACCAGCGTCTCAACAACAAGTCGATTTTCGTGGAAGAATCCTGGTCCATTGAGAACGATGCTCTCGTCGTCAGGATATTCGATGCTGAATCTCCAGGTATTGCCCAGGATCTCATTGAGAAGCCCTGCGCGCAGTTTCAGAATTTCCAACATCATTTTTGCATCGCTCAGAAAGATCTTGTCAAGAACACCTTCTCGTTCTACTTTAACACCGAGGCCGTACTGCATTCTGACGATGAGCTCCCTCACTATCATTCCTTGCGCTCCCAACTGTTTGGCAAGTTCATCTGTTTTATACTCACTCGTTAGGAAACTATATTCAGCCTCAACAATTCTTGATGCACCTACTTCATCCTGTTTGTAATAATTCTTGACGGGCGTTTGTAAAAACTGTTCGAGGACTGCATGCGTCTGGATCCATTGGTCAGTTTCAAGCGTTGTTGTCTCTGCCTGAGCCTCGTTTGTTGTAAAAAGCACCCATGCTGAAACAGTGGCGAGAACAATCAACAAGATACCTAAGGTTCCAAGTATCGGTTCTCGCATGAATGCCCTTTTGTCAAAAATGGTTGCTCTTTGGTTTCTCATATACCGTTAACCTCGCACAATCACTAACTTTCCTTGTTTCCTTTCCTTTCCTTTTTCCCCTTCTTTCTCATATTGCACATACAGGATGCTTGAACTCGTTCTTGCTCCCACTGCACGGCAATGGACAAAATTCTTGCTCATCACTTCTGCGACTTTTTCCTTGGTGTCCAGATCAATCAACTGCAACTGATAGCAGGGCCGTCTTGATTTCTCTTCAACCGGGTAGCACCGCTCCATGTCTGCTTCATGAAAACGGTTCGCATCGAGAACATAGGGTATGACCCTCCCTGTTGCAGGATCCCGCTTGGCAAAACACTCATCGATGTTGACAAAACGATACAGCATAAGCTTTCCATCTACTTCAGGAAGAAGCACGTTTCCGGTTACTATTGCCTGCTTTGCAATTCCCGCATACACAGTACCTGAGATGCCCAATACAAAACCGGCAATGAGTATGATAATCATCATGTTTCCATAACTGATTCCCTGTCCTTTTTTTGTGAATCTTTTAATCATCTTCTTATTCTTATTTTCTTTTGTTCTTTACCTGTTTGTTCTTTTCTTATTGCTTGCTCCTGCTCTTTTTCTTGATAGCGGAGTAATCGTTGAATGAAATCATCTTTTCCCACGACCTGCTTCTGTTTTTCTTTTTGATGCCTGAGGTGAAAAATTTGAAGGAGAATTAAAAGAGTAACGGAAAGGATGATAACCATAAAGAGGAATATCTGTGTCATCACTTTTGCTGAGATCTTTTTTGTTTCACCATATCGAAAGGCTCGTTCTGCAAGTTCTTCAAAATAACAGTCGATATCTTTGGTAATACAGTTTCCTATGCATATTCCGTCGCTGATGACACTGCAGGAAATTCTCAGTTGTTCACCGCAGTCCTTGGGGCAGGTTTCACGTGTTTCATGGTATTGACAGATGCCATCTCCGCACAGACAGTCTAAATCTACTCCTGTGCAGGTTTTGCTGCAGATTCCATCTTTCAGCGGAGAACAGAGATTGTCTGCATCCTGTCTGCGCCGCTGTTCAAGCAGTTCTTCTTCTTTCTCTTTTTTATCAACCTCAGCCATAAGGTCGCCCAATATCAGCACCATCAGTGCATTGGTTGCTTTTTTGATTTCATCTCCCCCTCCTTCCCGAAGCATCGGAATTGCCTTGAGGACTCTTTTCTGTTCTTGGTATTTATTTTGAATTGCCTGGATTTCTTCGTCTTCTAAGACTTTGTCTTTCTGTTGTACGACGACAAACACGCGGTCTGCGGCATTATAATACAACAGAAGGGCAGGCAATTGCTGCTCGATGCTGCCATCAGGCACCTTGCTATATTGTACTTTTCTTCTTTGCTGTTCAAAAACACGCAGTGCATCCTCAAGAGGGTTCTGCTGAGTTTCTTTCAGGCTCTTTTTTCTTACAAAAAGTGTGATAGGGCGGGTATGTTCACTATTAAAGGCGTTGAGATTATTTTTTATGCCTAGTTCAAGGATACCGCTTTCGTCAGAGAAATAGCGTTCTAACAAAGTTGGAGTTGCTCCTTCAGCAACTCCCGCGAAAAAGAGTATCATGAACAACACAACGAGTACCCTTAGGAAAAAATACCCTTTTTTTTTCAAATCATCTTTTTTTGTTTTTCTTGGGTACTTATTGAAAATTGTTTGGATTGGATACCTCGGACTTTTAGTCCAACAATTTTCAATCCCGAAAACTCGCATATCAATAAGCGAGTCCGTAATATTCCTCCCTTTTTGGAGGGGATCAGGCGAGCGAATAGTTAAGAGCGAGTTTTCGTTATCCATAGGCACTTGCTTCTTCTCCTCGTTTGATTTTTGTTGATGCAATTTGCTCCCCTCCCTTTTCTAATTCTTCCAGCGTCGGGGTATTTGTGGGGTCAACTTCTTGCACCTTTATCCTATCCTGTATTTTTGTTATAAGCAGAGCTTTCGGACTATTAAACTGCTTTTCTTCTCCCATTCCTCCTGTTCTTGGAAGAAGGATCTGATAAGAACCGTAGGACGCTGTTGCACGTTCTTTCTCTTCAACCCTCAGCGTGTTTCTCTGCTGTTTAACAAGATGTCTGCTTAGGTCATCAGGGTAGAGATAGAGGATGCTGTTTGCACTGAGACCTGCCAGGGTTTCCACGGTAAAGCCCAGCTGATGAGCGTGATAGAGATTTTCTCCCTGCACGCCTTTCTTGAGGTTATATGCTCCTGCAATAAGGATCGTGGTTACTGCAACAATGAGGACCAGTCCGACTGCTGTCCAAATTGTGTCATGTTCAGCTCCTTCAATTTCTTCCATCACCCACCTCTTTTTGGAGCTTGTGTTTCCTGCCTCATTGCTTCATTACGAAAGTTCAATCTCTTTGGGATTGCATGCAGGATCAAGACAGATCTTTACGTTTCCTTTTTCTTTGATGATATAAACCGGAGTTATTCGTGTAGAAAGAGCAAGCAAGCTTCCTGGAACTTCTTTTGCGCTATACAGCAAGAATCCATTTTTCCAAAAGTGATAGGCAACAGGCGGATCGATGATTGTTCTCGTTACCTTTTTGTTCATCACCAACTTGTCAAGAGCGACAGGAAGATTGTGGCATTGGTGAAGAACAACCTTAATCTCGTCTCCTAATGCAAGTCTGTCAACCATTGTTACACGTTTGTTTTCTTCGGTTATTGCAAGTGCACGGGAGTTTAATGACTGTGGCCCTACCTGTTCTTTAAAATCGTACAAACAAATGCATGCTTGTTCTGGAATCTCAATGCCTTCTGCTGTCGTTTGTTTTCTTTCACATTGCTCTGAGCGTTGAATATATAAGAACTGGTTCTGTGGTTTTCCTGTTTTTCGTCCGTTTTCCTCGGTTGTCCGATAATCTTCAAAATCTTCAGCTCCTGAAAAACCCACAATGCCATATTCATCTTTGAGATAGAGCACCACACTCTCCGATGATCCATCAGGAGCCTGTGCAACAGTATTCAGTTTTTGAATAAACTCTCCAAATGTTTGGGTTACTCTACGATCATCAGTCCAGCCCCAGATGCGCATGGCCGTGTAGCTGATAATTCCTATCACTAAGATCGTCAAGAGAATTCCCATAATCACCGTAACTTGTGCTCTTTTTGCTTTGTTCTTCATCCTGGTAACTCCGTTCGATGTTCCTTTCCCTTATGAAACAACAATGGCACTAGGTTCTCTTCTCCTGCAAATTTCTTTGCTCCACTGATCCGGCTGAGGTTCTTGATCTTCGGTGCATCCGAGCCGTGTTTCATCTTCAGTTTCTATGGGTTTATTCGCCCACTGATCACGTGCAGGGTTGCAGTCTGCAATGCCACATTTATCAAAAAAGTTTTGGATCGTATCTTCATCATCATCACCCACTGATGCAATACGGGTGTCAGCTTCTTTTTTGATGCCTTTAAACCATCCCTGCTGGATTCCAAGAACAATAGCCACAACGAACAATCCGATGATAATCCCAGTCCAGACGTTTTCAAATCCTTTTTTACTCTTCATCTCCTTCACCTTCCTGTTCAGTTTCGCCATCTTCTTCTTTCCCCTCTTTCACACCCGTCTCTCCTCCTTTCTCCACCTGTTTTACACGCACACCTGTTTCTTCTTCCTTTTGATTGAGCTCTGTCTTAAAATTTAATAAACGATACGTTAATGTTTTTCCTTCAAATCCCAGGAACTCAATTCTGGTTAAGGTCATCACAACTAGTTTTTCATTGATTTTTATGGGTTGCCCTTCTTTTCTTACCAACTGCACGCGCGCATCAAGATAATCCTTTGCTTCCGGCTTCAGCCTCTTGCTTTCCTTGCTTAAAACCGTTCCTCCTCTCAGGACCATCAGACTCATTTCGTCTAATGATTCAATCTCATCAATATCCTTATCTGCTAGTTCGCCTTCAAAGCCCCGTACATGATACCTGATAACCTCACTTTTCTTATAAATTGTTTGGTCGTGCATGATCTCTTTATAAGGAATCTGTTCTTCAAATTCAAACGGCAGTTCCGAGCATCCCCACACCACACAGTCATCTAAACTGAGTTTTCCTTTTACCTTGAAAACGAGTGTGAAATCATTGTTGTAGTACTCTCTCGTTGTTTTAACGAGTTGGTTTCTCAGATCTTCGCTGATATCTAACTGTTGTTGCTCGGTCAGCCCCACTTTCAGAATGCCCCATTGTTCAAGCTGTTTGACAATGCCAGGAAAAAATCCTGACTGGCTGAAAAAAATGAGCAGATAGAGCACCAGAAGCACGCTTGCGATGATGAGGCCCACAACAAGATAGAAATTCGCTTGCTTCGTCCTTATCATTTTCATCTTGATCACGTCAGTGGCTCTTGTTGTCCTTTCAGTGCATCTGCGAGTTGCTGTGCAGTTTCTTCTCCACGTTCAGGAGACAGTGCTCGCCAAGCGATGTAAATCAAAACTCCCCCTAACAAGGTAGCAAGGATCCATTTTATAACTGGATTCATAAGTTCTTGTCCACGTTTACTCATCCTTCTCATCATCTTCATCGTAATAATATCAGCAATCTGCTCTGCAAGCAAGAGTATTGATTTGAATAGAGACGCCTTACTCATCGTTCCTCACCTGCTCCGCCAATCGGCCTCGAATCTCCTATAAACCAAGCATCATTATAACATCCTTCTGCTTTGCTCGTTTCAGTGATGTACAATTTGGTCAGCCCTACCCGTGTTTTTTGATCTTCATCAATCAAACCGCCCATAATCTGGCCAAGCAAGGGTGCTTCAACATCGGCCAAGATCACACTGTAATATGTTTGGGGTTCAATCGGCACGGTAATAGGAAGATTTTCAAATGCACCAGCTACGATATCCTCCTCGCTGTGGATATATTCCCAATAAGTTTGTCCATTGGGTGCAAGCGTTGACTGCAGATCTTTTCTAAGCATCTCTTCAGAGATTCCCTCTTTCAAATCAGGAGCTTGAAACACAAAACAGGTAAAGCAATGCACATCAGGAATAACGGTGTTGGTTCCAAACGGAGAAAACTGCCCTTCCCCCATTTTATACCAGCATCGTTCGACGAGTTTTCGTATTTTTGGGATCACTTCTTTCTTAGTCTTTCCTTTGATCATTACTTTTTCATATTTGCAAGCGAGGGGGAATGATTTTGCCCGTTGTCCGATTGCTTCTGCAGTGCGGTCAGGGGCAAGTGTTAAGGTTATACCTTCAGTAAGAAGCGATCCTGCTCCGCTGGCTACATAATTCATAATCTTTAAAGAATCTCTGCAGGTTTCGTCATTTGCCAACGGCTGGCATGCTTTATTCGTGTTCATAAGAACAACCATCAGTAAACCAAGAACCAGCAGTGCAACAATAAATTCAATCAGTTTAAACTCTGCTCCGCCATGTTTGTGTGTTCTCATGTTGTTTCTCTTCTTTTGTGTTATACTCCGGGTTATGCGAGAGCCTTTTCTCCTACACAGCAGACGAAGCCTTTGCCACAGTCGCCCAGATCTTTTTGGATTTCTCCATCACTGCAACTCGTTTTGCAGGTCCCGAACATATTTTCACAATTATCAACTCGCGTCAATGCTTGTTGTGGTTCTCTAAAGATAAGAAAGACAACGAGTACAATCAGCAATACAACGATGACCGCGACTAGTGCATTTCCAATCTGTCCCTGTTTGTATATTTTCTGTTTCATGGTTTTTTGTTATGTTAGTCCTTGCCTCATTTTTGTTAAGGCAATAAACAACAAAGCAATGAGTGCAAGCAGGGCTATCAAAAAAACGGTTTTCATGCCGAGATCCCCTTTTTTCCCGAATTTTTTTGCAACATTCATAGGTATCCCTTTTTTTGGATTATGTGAGTTGTGTTCTGCTTCATCATTTACACTTCTTTTTCATCGTCTAAACTCAATCTTCTATTGATCTCATCTGCATCTTCTGCATATTGGGGTGTCTCTTGTTGAACGAACTCGTAATACTGCTGCGCCATTGTTACATCTTCAAGGTCAATCATTGCAATTTCAAACAACCGAAGGTACACATCAGAATCAGGAACGTATGCGGGATATTTTTCGATAAAACGTTCGTATGTTTCTATGGCAAGATAGGGATCATGAACATACAAATCTTGTTTTGCATATACTCCTGCCAGAGTATACATTGCCACTGCTTTACTTTCTTCTGACGGGTGATGTAAGGCAATATCTTCAAGAAGCGCTACGGTCATGCGCTGATAATTCAGTTCTCCATACAATTCAACTAATGCGAGTTTTTTATTATACTGCTCTTCTTTATTTTGTGTTGCTTCGATATCCCCCTTCAATTGTTCTGCTTGTTCCCGGAGCGCCTTACGGTCTTGTGTGTCATCAGCTTTGTTTTCACGCTCTTCTTCAGACTCTTCAATCTCGTCGGCAGGAGCAGGTGCAATCTTCTCCATTCCCGAACCAATCTCTGCAATATCCTCCTGTATTCTCTGTTGTTCACGTTCTTCGCCGCTTATGAATAAACAGCAGGGTCTGGGAGTGTATTTTTTATCGATCTTATTCTTACATTCGAATGTCGTTGGGAGATACCCTTCATTTTGGTTGCATTGATATTTCCCATCAATATATACATACGCTTTCTCATCACAGGTTCCTTGGTTGCCTTCACAGGTTCCTCGGGAGATTGCTGCCTGTACAGGGCCCTGCCAGATGAAGGTAACGGTAAGAACTACCAACACCACAAGCACCAGTTGGATCAACGTTTCAGATGCAATGGCTTTTTTGTTCTGCTGCATGCTGTTCCCCTCTAGACTGAACAGCAGACACCACCTAATGGGCATTCGGCGTCTTGAATCACAAAGCCGCCGCGTTCTTCGCATGAATCCCCAATAACATTATTTCTGCAGGTCCGCGGTGTTCCGGGAATCTCGCACAGTTTTGATTGGAAGGGTTCTGCTGTTTTATCAATCTGTTTTGCTGTTTGTCCTGTTTTTCCTGTAAAAATGATCACAATAACAATAAGTACCACCAAAACTAAGGCAGCTACAACAATGGTTTGCAAGCTTAATTCTTGAGCTTTTTTCCTGCTGTGGTTTTTATACCCTTTATTCATACCCTTGCACCTCAGTAATACAGCATTTCTGCCCTTTGGGGCAGTCTGATCCAAAGCCCATTGCTTGAACCTCATCAGGTGTGCAGGCATCTTTGCAGACTCCTTGTTTTTCACCAAACGATAACAGGCCTTTACATTGAGAGATGCCTTGGCTGACTTGTGCACTTTTGCTGGTGAAGATAACACTGATAACAATCAAAACAACCAGTGCAAGGATCAAACCAATCACATACCACCAGATATCTCCTTTTTTGGCGGCAAACAGTTTTCTCATCCCTTCACCTTGCCTGTTTTGGTCTTAAGCAGTTTCAAACGTTGGTTCTTGAACACCTTCCAAGGTTAAACAGCAGACTTCTCCTGCATTAGGGCAGGTATATCGCGACATGACTTGTGCATTTTCTCCTGTGCATTGAGAAGCATCGCCAACACACATTCCACCATTGGATGAGCATTCGTTCTGCGCTTTCGTCCATCCGCCAAGCTTTCCTGTAAAGATCATGGCAAGAACAACGAGAACCAGCAAGGCAAGCGCTGCAATCACAATCACATTAATAGAAATTCCTTGAGCTTTTTTGAGCATCTGTTTTTGTATCATATCTAAACACCTCATGGGGCTTCTGAGCGTCATTTTACAGCCCATTCTCTCTCTTTGCTGAATGCTCTAAAGCTGATGTTGCTATATAAAGTTTGTGTGGATTTAAAGCGGTTTTCAACCCTCTCTTCAACCTTCTTGTTGTCCTCTAGCCAATCCTTCCCTTGCAAATCCGCAGTTCAATCTCCACATTATTCGGCAAGGGCTGGCTCGCAGATTCAATATCCATCATACTCTCATCACAACCACTGTCCAAGTAAATCTTTGCGGGGTCATTCAGATCCTCGGGATTAAAATCTTCCCTCCCCCCTTTTTTAAGAATAACTTTGTATTTATACTTTAACATCCTCTCAAGAAGCTCAACCAACACACCATTTATTGATTCTTGTGTATACTGGCACGAGTTTTTTCCTGGTTCACATTGAATCGTTCCTCCAAACGCACCGCAGTCCTCAATCAAGTTTGCCATGCTCTGTTCTTGGCAGTCGGTGGTAGATTGTGCTAATGCAGTGATAATGGTCTCCGGCAACTGCCCTGCTTCAAACTTCTCCTTGGTTTGTTTGGCAGGGGTCAAGGAAAAACGAATGAGGAGCGTAATTCCTACAATAACCAAAATAACCACCACTGCAAGGCCCATAATTTCCATCTGGCCTCGTTTCGATGTTCGTTTGTTGGCAAGTTTGTTCATCTCTTTTCTCATCCTTCTTTGTACACCTCTACAGTTAATACTCCAAACGCATATTCTTTTCCAGCTCTGCGTGTGGGATCCTTTAACGAGATGGGAATAAAGGTGGGAATAATTTCATGCTGTTCAGCACGTTCGTTTTCGGGAGGTATGTTGTTGTAGAGCTCAGTAACCTGATTTTCAACCGGCAACGGAAATAGCTGTTTAACACTAATCTTGCTCTTCTTCAAATCTCCTACATAAAATAAAAACATGTCGTCGTTTGCACCGTTAACCATTTCAGATTTAAATGCTCTTATTTTCTCGATGTCAAAACAGTTTTCCTCCACAACATTATTCTCGCTGCACGTTACTTCGGGCAAAAAAGAAACCCGCAGTGCAATCACGACAGCGTCGCGGTCAAAAGCCTCTCGAATACTTTGTTTAATCTGTCCTGCTTGATAAGTACCATAAATCACGAGGCCGATGGTAATAATGATAAAAAAGACTAGGAGTACCATAATTGTTTCTCCCATCTGCATCTGTGCTTTTTTTCCCATGGTCGTTCTCTATCCTTTATGTTCTTCATCGGCAGCGTTGTCAGTACAACGTCGGGCACGAGCCTCTCATGGCGTTCTCATTCTTTCCTTGCAATAAAGTTTCTAATCTCGTAAGTTCAAGGTCTCTATTCGCTTCCAGCATCCCATTGGGCTGTATCAGTCCACTCATCTCAGAAAACTCTGTTGTCTGGAAAATTTCGCAACAGGGATCGCCAATCGTTGCGTCATCATCATCGGTGGAGAGTATGCAGTTATACTTTTGATTCCCGACCAGCAGATTGAGTTTTTGATCATAAACATTTGCCACATACTTCAATCTCAGCAATGCTCTTCGCATATTGCATTGAAAGAGCTCTGCATTGCCGGCAAACACTGCTCCTAAGAAGGTTTCAAATTTTAGTACGGAGAATGCATCTCCTTGCAAGCCTTCTGTATCAGGCACCCATCCTGTTCCCTCCTTTTTATAAAACTTGAGACGCAAAGTTGGTGTAAAATCACTGCTTGTGGCAAGATAACCTTCGCCCTCCAGCGCAACAGCCCGAACCTGTTCATCACTGACGTCAAAAAAACTTTCCGGGAGCCGTGTAGGAATATCTGCGCCTCCGAACATATTAAAAATAAACTTTACCGTCGGATTTCTTTCATAAACTATGTCTTCATAATCAATACGGTTAAGAAACTGATAGTATTCATCTCCCAACGGCATACCCCCCGTGATTATCTGTTGAATATCTGGTGAAAAATCCACAAAGTAATACTTCACATTGGGTGCAGTCAAATACACAAAATTGCTCACTTTAAAGGGAACCTGCCAGGCTAATGTCGAAGTAAGCATTTTCTTGCTGTCAATAACTGCAGGAGAAAAAACAACAGCATTCCCCAGCGTCTTTGCTTGTTCACCGATGGCATAGTCGCTGCAACCAAACTGCAACGGCACCGGAGGAAGATCAATCTGATTTTTCGTTCCTGTTGCAACACCCTGGCCTGCAAAGATGAGTTCAAACTGATTGACCAGATCCGTATTCAGTTTTTTTTCAGAAGTTGCCTTTTGTCCTGAAATGATCGTCGTAAAAAAGAAGAGAATAAGCCCTCCTGCAATCATCACAAAGATCCAGTTAAACTGGACTTCGACAACCCCTTTTTTTCCTTTTTTCTTGAACATCAGAATCTCCTGCAGTATTTCCTAACTTTTCTTTTTGCTTGTCTTCTTTTCCTTTTGCATCTCCTTCTGTGTTTTTGCTTCCATCTCTTTAAACAAATCTCCTTCTTGTTTTTGAAAAACCATCTCATCAACTAAACGGTCTTTTTTCGTGCTGGTTATTTTTCCTAATCGCTCAAATTCTTCTGCTTCTCTCTTTACTTCTTTGAATCGAGCCTGTTGCGGCGCCGATGCATCTATCTTTTTTGGTATGGCTGCCTGAAGTGCTCCGTGCAATTTCTCAAGAGGCACCCATTCTTCTTTCAGATACACTTTTGGCATAATCTTGACTTTTTGTTTCGTTCGTTCAGCAAAGAACGGTTTGATGAGGCTTTCTTTGGCTGCTTCTTTTGCTCCCAAACCAAGTCCATGCATCGGTTTTCCTTCTCCAAATTTGCCGAATAATTTGCCTCGTTTTTCTTCTCGTTCTTTGGTATGTTCTTCCCGGATCTTCCTCAGTTCTTCAGTACGCTCCTGTTGTTCTCGCAGTGCATGCATATCCACAGGTGCTCGTGCATGAGGTGCGACTCCGCGTGTCGGGAATGTGCGAGAAGGAAGGGTGGGGGCCGGCCCGCGAGAAGCGACGTGAGCAGATGGTTGTTTTGCTGCTAAATAGCCAACACCTCCACCGATAAACAGGAATCCTAGAATAATCAACAGCCAAGGACCTTTGATAAATACAAGCAAGCTTTTCCATCCTTTTTCTGGCTTTGCTTTTTTTCCATCGCCAGGTTCATCAGGTCCTCCGGGTGTGCGCAGGCCAATCGGCTCCTCGCACATGCCGAAGTTGCACTTGCTGGTCTCGCAATCTTCATTTTTCAAACAGAACTTGCCTTTTTCACATTTGTTCGGGCAGGTTCCTCCGCAGTCAGCATCAACTTCTTGTCCATTTTTAACGCTGTCATCGCAGGATGCAAGTTGGCACACATTTTGTGCATTGCAGAAATTGCTGATGCAGTCGTCATTTCTGACACAGGAAATATCATTCTCGCATTTTTTACAAGGTCCACTGCAGTCAACAGCGCTTTCTCCCTGGTTTCTAATCTTATCTTCACAGGTCGGCTGGGCGCAGACGCCTAAATTGCAGAAATCCGTAATACAGTCGCCGTCTGTTGTACAGGTTGCTCCTGCCGAGCAGGTTGCTCCGCAGATTCCTCCACAGTCAATTCCCAGTTCATTCCCATTTTGTGTTCCATCACTGCAGCTCGGAGGAAGACTTACAGCAATGCGTGCTGACCCTTTTGCTTTATTTCCCACTTGATCGGCTACTTCCCAGCAGATGGTCTGTGTTCTTCTCACTTCGAGAATTAAAGGTTGAAGGAGCTTCTGTGTTGGACGGCATGATGATGCAGACGATCCTGTATCTGCGGCGCCTGTTTCTTCATCTTCAGCTCCTGCATCAAATTCTTCTTCACCCGGTGTTGATGCAGACGGTGTTTCAGGAAGTGCGTTGTCATCTGCTGTTCCATAAAAAAAGGTATTTTCATCACAACCACTCTCATCAAAGCAGTGGAATGCAACGCGTACTCCACCTTCAAATGGTTCTTGGTCAAAATTCACAACCGGCGCATCATGTTCAATGCAGAGTTCATGCCGTGGATCATATTTTACTTGTGCAACAACAGGGTCGCTTTCTAAGCCAACACCGTTTACCGCAGTAATACTCATGCTGTACGATTTTCCTTCTCCCAAACGGTCGTCTACATCTTTATTCAAGTTGAGCCGTGCAAGTTCCTCTCCTCCATCTTTGCTAATTTCCAACTCCTCGATCTCAATATGATAACGAACAACATCTGAGATATCATCTTCTGATAAAAATTCAAGAGGGGGATCAAAGATAAAGCGCTCGGGTGTGCAGGTTATGGTTGATCCTTCAACTTCTGCGGGGGTGGGAGGCGAGCTGTCAATAATTACACTTCGTTTGATGCGTGTTTCTTGCGGAGGATCAATATCCTCATTCCTGCAAACAACCGTAAATTCATGTGTTCCTTCTTCAAGAGTTCCTACCTTTGTTTTGTGCTCAAATCCAGGATTTCCTAAGGTCGTAATGGGGATAATTTGTCCAGCTGTAACCTCTGTTGTGGTTGTTCTTGTTCGATTTCCAACTACGCGGGGTGTCCCAACGATCGTTCTATTTGCTGCTGTTCCATTGACACTGAGACTTGCAAGTTGGTATCCACAATGTGCGCGTTTATTGGTCGTGAAATTGATGGTCACACGCGGATCAACGGTAAACTGATCAGGTTTTGTAAAATACAACTCAATCGGCCGCGTTAAATCAACACGGAGTTCTCCGATCTCTGGTTCGCTGAGAAGGCCAGCTCGATCGATGCACTGCACCGCATACGTGAATGTCGCCCGCTTATTCGGCGGAATCGGAAGATCATCAAGGGGAAGCACATTCACGCTTTGGTAGTTTTCAAATTTCTTCAGATCAAATGCTGGAAATGCAACCATCTGCGTTTCAAAATCCAAAGGTTCGTTGAAGGAAACTTTACATTGGACTTCTTCATTTGCTTCAACTTCCATCTGTGCATTGAGCACATGCCCTTCCAGGGGAAATTCGATTAATTCAGGAGGGTCAAATCGAATTTCATTAATCACCGGATCAGTGGTGTCAACATACACTTCTAATTTTTTTTGTGCCACTTCTCCATTCTCATCCATGCAGATAACAAAAAAGCCATTGCCACGATGTCCTTCTTCGAGGTTGAACTTGTCAATGGTTGAGAACGCAGGAAACAGATGGGTTTCTCCCAACAGATTCGCAGACGGTGTTAATCCTGCTGCAAAAAATCGGAATACGGGATCAATAAATCCAAATTTGCACTGTGTTCTCACGGGCCTTCCTTGCTTTGTTGTTGCAACAATCAGATTAAAGTTGGGCTTGTCTGAAACTCCTAGTTTTGGTGTGCGAATTTCAATATCCATGGGGGTATAGTTCAGCGAGAGCGGTTTATACAGGATCAGTTCGTTTTTCACACGGTCATACATTTTCATTTCAATCAAATAAAATCCCGGTGGAAGCGAATGCACCGGTTGAATATCCCACAAAGCTCTTGAAGGATTCTTCGGTGTTCCTTTTCCTACAATCTCAAGGATAAAACTTTCCGGAGCAACGCCTGCTTCGATGTCTTCCTCAGGCGGAATTTCATGCGAGACTAAGAAAAAGGTGCTGTTGATTTCTGAAACAAACTCATGGAAGGGGATATTAATTTTGGGAAATGCGCTGAACGCCTTCGCAGGTTTTTGCGCTTCTGCAATGGCCTGAAGCAAAGCTTCTGCTTCAGCCCCGCCTCCCGTGACATTTCCGCTTCGATTTCCTGGTGCAGGAGGCATCCCTCCTGGCGGCGTTCCCCCTGCCGGTTCTTGTACAATAATGGTTCCGCTGGTTCGTGGCTCTCCAAGAATAACATAGGGGTATTCTCCTGCTTCAGTGAAGGTATATCCAAATTCTCCGCCAGGAAGCAGTTGTCCTATCACATTGAGATCAGTAATAATCACTTGGTGGACTCTTCCTGCATCCTGATTTCTCCAGACAACGTGTTCGCGTTCTTCAATAATTGGCTGCTGTGGTGTCGCGCTTCCTCCCTCAATTTCAATGGTTACTGCCGACATGAATGGAATAGTCAGTAGCATCGTCAGTAGCAATATCGTTCCCCCTAGTATGATTCTCGCAATACTCAAACAGTCTCTTCTCTTGTTTTTCATGATCTTTCCCTAATTCACCACCACTCTTCCTGGTCGCGGCGGTTCTAAATCAGTAATAATCATAAACTCCACACCTCTACGTTGTCCTGATGCATCTTCAATAAAGAGCGTGTACGGCTGGCGAACAACACGGTTGTCAATGCCCCGGATCTTCAGCTGGGTTTCAAAGGTTCTCTCAGGCCTCAACATTGCATCTTTTCTGACGTCATAAATCTCTTCTCTGAGGTGGTCGCCGGGTTCAAGATAAATAAATCCATCCGGGTAAATATCAAAATCTGTAAAAGATCCATTGATTCTTACTTCTCTCTGACGGGTGGTATACTGTTTGCGGTCCCGTTCTTGGTACGGAGCCTGCACTTCAAACTTCAATCCATAAATATCAGGGGGGCTCAAATCGATAAAGATCTCGCTTGCAACAATAGTTGGTTCATTTCCTGCAAAATCAGAGAGGGTGATATCAAGCCGATTCTTTTTCTCAATCTCATCTTTTCGCGTGATGTCAAATTCAGGAACTCGCCAGACAAAGACATAGCGGTCATCGCCTTGTTCATGCTCCTGCAGTTCAAGATCAGCCTGTTCCATGCCTGAATCAGTGATATACGCGAGTCGTGCCTGGAGCGGATACCCTGCATCACGTACAATCAACTCAATCGGCACCTCTTGTCGTGATGCTGCAACTGGTTTATGATAAAAGCTAACGACCTGTGGTTTTTGATTGTCAATGACAACAACAGGACTGGGGTGCATGGCTTCAGGGCTGGCGGTTCCGTCATCAAAGACGCGTTTTGCGCGTGCAAGGAAAACATATCCTCTGTTCATCTCTTCAGGAAGCAAGTCTGTTGTCAGGATGCAGATAAAGACATTTTTTACTTTGCCGTCAACAATCGGACGTGGTTCTTCATCAATCATACGTTTTTCTTCAACCTCAACAGCTTCTTCTTTCAACTGACATGCTACTGGTTGCTGATCAAAGCCCCCAAATCCTGCACCATCAGGAACGCGGTACATCATTTGTGTAAGCTCTACTTTTTCAGAGGTTCTTGTGTAGTCCAGTTCGAATACCGGCTTTGTTCGTGTGTATACAATTCCTTCATGCTCCACTCCATCGACAACTTTCCACACCGGTTCATCAGGTGCGCGATCATTCACACCAAAGCACCATTGCGGTGTGGGGCTGAAGCGGTTCGTTGCCTTGTCTCGTCCCTGCAGATCAACACAGAACGAACCGTCAAAGGGTGCTCCTTGTCTGTCTTTTCCTCCTCGGTAAGTAATGGTATATCTTCGTATTCCATTTGCAAAGCTTTCTTCAATCTCTAAGGCACACGTATTCCTTGTTCCTGGAGCGCAGACATCATTGACAATCTGAATCTCTCCTTCTTCAGTGATGGTAACATTGCTCAAGCGCATTGCAATCGTGTCTTTGATCAGTTCAGCATCGCTTGCTTCTTCTTCAACAACCACAACTATTTCATTCGTTTGGATTTTGGTTGTTCCCACATCAGGACTCTTGCTGACTATGCGTGGGCCGACGGTATCCACAATAATTTGTGCAGGCTGGATCGGTGTTGGTGGTCCTGTAAATTCAGCCAAGCCCCCCTCAAATTCAATTGTGCTCCCTATAGCCTTTGCATAGAACCGGTTGCATCCATTCTGCAAACTCAAATTCTGTCCAAACCAGAAGTCATCTGCATCATCTTGATTTCCTCGATTCGGAGGTCGTACAAAAGCTTTGATGCTTGCGACCGGATTTCCGTCTGCATCAACACCTTCCAACGGAGCTTCAAGCGGCGCCGTCAATCTGAGTTTGATTCTTCCCCGCTGTGGGCCGTCTTGGATGGTTTCTTGTTCTCCTATTTTGTAGAACTGGTGGTAATTTCCATAGGATATTCTCGGATCAACATTTTCAAAGCGCAGAAAGTTTCCAGCAAAATTGCCTTCGCTTAACGTGATCAGTTCGGTTGCTCCCTGCGGTGCAGGAAGCTCCTACGATGCACGGTCCTGTGTAAAACTCAATCCGTTTCGTCAAGTCAGGAGCAAGGACTCTTCCGGTTGCAAAGAGTTTGGGTTGATTCGTATAATAGACTCCTTCTTCAAAGTGCACCGGATATTGAAAGATTTGATTCTCAAGCAATTCAAGAATTCCCGGCGATCGTCCTGGCCCGAAAATCGGTTCAAAGTCAACACCGGGTTCGCGGTTGAATAAGACGAACGTCTTTCCTTCTAGTGATATTTCCTGTTCTTGCACTTCAAATTCGCCGGGGAAGCATTGCGGTCCTGTTTGTTTTACTGTTGCTGTGACCGTCAACACTACATTAAAGGTTGTCAATCCTGCTGCTTCTCCTTGTTGAGCAACACCACGAAGATCAAGCGTACATTCATACTCATTTAATTCTCCTTCACAATTCACGAGTTGGGTTTGTGCACTAAAGGTTGGATCATCCTCACTACTAACCTCAATAAGGCTGGTTAATGCAGGAACTCCTGCTTCTTTTTTGATCACCCCATTCGATCGAATTTTAACACGATACCGTTGTGGCCCCAAAATAAGAGTCGTTCCTTCTGTTGAGAGCACCGTGCCAAAATCATCAGTGATTGCAAGATCGAGTGTTGGTGTTGGTGCAAGTCCTACTGTAAGATCTTTATTTCCTGTGTTGTGTCCGTCAGTACCTGTTACACTCACATGTTCACTATTTGTTGGATTTGGTTTTACTAAAATCATCATGGCATCCGACAAACAAGGGCTGGATGCTACCATACTGTTCGGTGTCATCAAAGAAGATTTCGCCGTCAATGGAATTGTACATTTCCAATCGAGGCGGTTCTTGGTCAAAGACCACGATGGCGCGGTTTGCAGAATTTGCTTGTCCTCCTTCGTTGCCTTCAAGGCCTGAACAGGCAACTTGAATCACATTGAGTCCAGGCTGCAAGCTTACGGCCGCTTGTTGTTCTTGCGGCGAAACTCCAGCTTGGAGACTTCCATCCATCTGATCCATGCTTGTCGGGCTAAACTGAAGCGTGTCTCCCTGATTCGTAAATTTACACTGTTGATTTCCTTCAACCTGCACCGCGAGTGTATATTGATTGTTATCTTGCACATGATACTGCGGCGAAGTAATTTTCACGCCGTCAAAACTGATGCTATGCGCCTCTCCACCTTTAGCCACGTTTCCAAATTTATCTTCGCACTCATATGTAAAAATATACAATCCATCTTTCAAATTATAGAACTTCCTCTCAAAGACCATTCCCTTTTTCTTTTGTATTGCATTCGACTGCAGGCGTGCTTCGGGTGTGTCATCTGCTTTGATTTCCCGCCCATTAAGATCAGTTACTCTTGCATCGCAGGTTACTTCTTCCTCAAAGCCAAGGTTCATGGTGAGAATCCGATTCGTTGAGCTAAGTAAAGGGGTATCAGGATTTGTTCGCACCGGAGCACTCGTATCAATGATGAGGGGGATGGTATGGTCAGGACTGATGACCTCAAGATTTTTATGAATATCTTTTGAAAAGAAGCGCAGTTCTTTGGGCTCTTTGTTGAACTCCTGCTGGAGAAGCTCCTGCATTTTACAAATTGCAACGTCATCTTCGCCAGGATAACAGCCTCCTGCAGGATTGCCGATGCAGAAAAAGGTTGTTGCTTGTTCATCCACACTCACCGGAATGCTCAGCTTTTTCCCAACCAGCAATCTTCCGTTTTCAAAGTTTTTTTCTTCGGTTGAGATTGCGGTAACAGGAGGTTTGTTGTCTTGGATGCATATGGCATCATCACTTCCGCAGTCTGGCAAACCATCTCCATCTGCTTCTTTGAAACACAATTCAGGTCCCGCGCCTACATCACCAAATTTGCACGTACCATAATTAAAACGATCATTGCTTCGGGGATTGATGCGGTTGCCCTGTCCTTGTCCGATATGCACCACTGCGGCTTGTTCTGCTCCAGGAGGACCGATGCAGCTTGCTTTGTCGCTTCCATAATTATTGCAGCCAAGTTCGGTTGATGCTTGACAGCTTCCCCCTTCACCCGGTCCTGCTTGGTGTCCTCGTGTTGCAAAGTAGCACTGATTTTCAGGGCTTTCTCCACCGCCAAAGCTTGCGCAGATGTTGGCGTTGCATCCTGCAAAGACTTGATTCACTTTTTGATTGCCAGGCTGGTCTCCAAACAATTCGGGATTATTACATAATTCACATTTGGAAAACGTACGTTCTTTGGGGGTGCAGACACCGATGCCGAGTTCAGGGATGGTGTCAAACCAAGAACATCCGCCGCCTGCATTTCCACCCAGTCCTACTTTACAATGATTTTGGTCATTTTCACACGCATATTTTGATTTGTAATCGTAGCAATTTCTGATTTCACTGCATTGCTGAAACTGATCAACGCTTGTTTTCGTGTAATCATAGGTACAGCTGGTTAATCGTTCGCAAACAGCTCGTTGTGCACCTTCAGTAAAGGGTCTATTCACCAGCAAGGCGCCGTAAATCCTAAACAATCCATTGCAAACTTCGCAGGGATCTTGATCTTTACATTCCGCTAGTCTGGGGGTCGATTGACTGCAGTATTGGTTTGCTCCACATGTTCCTGACAGCTGGAAACTGTTTTCTCTGCACGTGAAAATTTCTCGAGCATTGTCAGGCGAGCAAAACGTATTTCCTTCTTTTCCTGCACAAAAGGGATCTGCAGTTTTCAAGCACTGCCAGGTGTCGTCGTCTGTTGGTTCAATAAGGGTAGAGCCTTGAAGCACTGCTCCTACTTTGTAGCAATATTCCCGCTTTTCTTCGCCTTGGTCTTCAACAACAATGGGATCGCCGCGCTGGAGTTGAAGAAGCACACTGTCCACTGGTAAGTATTTGATTTGATGCTGGATCAATCGTTCAGGAGGAATGTTGCATCCTTCTGTCGGCGAACCTGCGGTATTGTCGCATCGGTAAATCTGGAATCCCTGCAATCCGCAGGATAAAGGATTGTCGCCTCGTGCATAACTGAAACGAAGCTGCACACGATCTCCTCGATTCGGGTCAAGGGTGGGTGGAAGCACATTGAGGGTTCCTGGATCTCGTTCACAAGCGTAGACACATTGGCAGTCATTGCACGAAGCTCCTGCACCGCAAGCTTGTACAAGATCAGCAGGACTCAACGATTCTTCACATTGTTCAATCACATACTCTTGATTCGGTGCATCAACATTTCCATCTCCACATCGTCCTGTTGGGCTTTCTCTTCGTGCTTCAGGAGGTGTAAAGGTGCAACTTCGTGTGCTCACTTTACACGATGCATCGCAGGTTAATTGCCCTCCACTATATGCTGCGCGTCGCCCGCGATAGTCTGTTTGAAAATCTTGGCATCGTTTTGCAGGATCTGCAAAAATAACTCCTGTTGGTCCTGTATCACATTCTTCACCAGAGTCAATCACACCATCGCGATCACAGACTAAAACAATTTCCTGACAGGCTCCATCTTTACACTCAAATCCTGGAGTGCAATCAGTATTTTGTTCGCAGGTTTTTCCCTCGGGGCAGGGTGCACAGCCTGAGTCTGGAGGCCCGCAATCAATATCTGTTTCTTTTTCATCCTTTATCCCATTGGAACAGATATTCGGCGCCGGTGCTCGTGGTTCAGCACAAATTCCCATGAGTGGATTGCATCGTGTTCCTGCTGGGCATTCTGCATCAGTTCTACATGCTGCACCTGCTTCTGCAGGACAGAGATTTGCTGTTCCGGGAGAACCCATGACTGCAAAGGGCTTTTCTGTTCCTTGAATAAATTGTCCGCTTCCTGCCCCACATTCTACTTTGTATTTGGCATCTTTTCGTGCGCCAATTAAACAACAACCGATACTACATTGATTTGCGAGGCTAGCATCAGAACAGGCTTTTCCTGATTCAAACCTTGTTCCTGGCTGGGTTGCATCACATTCTGATGCATCGAAAACCGTTTCACAACCGCCGCGATCTTTAATACAACATCCTTGAACTGCAGTTACGGGTTCTGAACTTACTGAAAGGAAAGCAAAGACAAAAACCGAGAGCAAAAGAGTGAAGAAAATGGAACGTAAAAATAGTCCCGACACCATCCGCGATCTAAAGTTGGCAGGTGGTGTCGAGATTATTGAACATGCAACACCCCTTCTCCATTCATCCGCCAATTTAAGTACGCGACATTTTGGGGGCGTTGCATGTAAGAGAATACTCTTTGCAGCTACCCCTTTTTTCAACATGAACCCACCTGTTGGTATATCCCTCATTCTATGAGGATACTCGTATCATGACAACTCAACCATCTGCTCTGTGCCTTGTTTGTGCTTTATTCTTTAAAAAGGTTTTGCAGTAACATCCTTCCTTTTCTGCTTATACAACAATGAGAAACTATTTAAATAAAAAGAACGTTCAAACCCCCATGGCAAAAAAAGAGAACATCGTCAAAGGCATTGTTACGATTCGTAAATCATATCCGAGTGTCCAAGCGAAACAGCACAGTTACCGCTTTGGCGGTCAAGTCAAAATCCAAGACACGCTTGGCCGTGGCAGAAAGTTAAACTTTGTTTCCAACACTGATCTTGCGCAAAGTGATATCATTGAATTGGTTGATAACAATAGCGGGCCTTTGGTGTTCAAGCGAAAGATAGGTCATCTCAATCGATAAACCGTGAGCGATCTCACTCTGGGAATTATTCTTCTCAATCTTTTCTTCATAATCTTTATAAATTACTCTTGGGTAAAAAAACCTATGAAAAAAATGCACCGCACTTCCCATCACTCCACCCATCACGTTCATCACGCTGAGCATCACAAGCCCACTCTTTGGGTCCGCTGGCTCCACTTCTGGAAAAAGGCAAAACGGGTTCTGAGCTACGCAGTTCCCTACAAAAGAATTGTGATCATCTTGCTGTTCATCACTGCCATTCTCTCGTTGCTTTCTCTTGCCGGTCCTTATCTTGTTAAAATTCTTCTTGATGTCATTATCCCCCAAAAAAATCTTCCGCTTTTGATCCAACTGATGTCTCTTTTCATTCTCATCTTTGTTATTAAAACACTGGTGGGAATTTGGCACTCCTACCAAACAACAAAGCTGGTCGAAAATATGATTCTCGACGTAAAAACCGAACTTTTTAATCACTTAGAAAACCTTGATCTCAGTTTTTATCACACCAACAAAGTAGGAGACATCCTCTATCGTCTTGATGAAGATGTGTACAGTATTGACTCCTTTATCGACATTCTTGTCGATGACTTTCTTCTGAACCTCATGACTGCAGTTTTTATTCTGATTATCTGCCTCAAGTTAAACTGGAGAGTCACGCTGGTTTCTTTAACTTTTTTTCCCTTTTATATTGTCGCCCAGCAGTACTTTGGTAATATCCTCCAGAAGCACAAAAAACGGCTGGTTGAGAAAGTTGCCGATCTTCTCAGTTTCCTTGAAGAGAATATCTCCGGCATTAAGGCCATTAAATCCTTTGCTCTTGAAACCAAAAAATTGAATGAATATACTTCGCGAACAAAGCTTCTCATTGTCCGCAATCTGAAAATGGATCTCTTAGAAAGCTTTTCTTCTGCAGTGGTGGGAGTCATCACCTTTATTCCCCTCCTGGTGATTCTCTGGTACGGGGGCTATAAGGTTATTGTGGGGGCGCTTTCGGTTGGTTCCTTGATCGCCATTTACACCTATATCGGGAAACTATTTGGTCCTGTTTCTTCTTTGGGAAGTTTGAATGTCGCGATTAAAATGACGATGGTTTCTGTCAATCGTGTTTTTGAATTTATGGACGTCAAATCCAAGCTTATTGAAAAAAAGAATGCACTACCTCTGACCAACGTGAAAGGGGAGATTACCTTCAAGGAAGTTTCTTTCCACTATTATAAAGATGAACCCCTTTTACAGAAGATTTCCTTCCATATCCAACCCGGTCAAATGTATGGCCTTGTCGGACCGAGCGGGTCAGGAAAAAGTACGGTCGGAAATCTGGTCTTCCGTTTTTTTGACCCTCACGAAGGAACGGTTTCCATCGACGGAAAAAATTTAAAAGACGTAACGCTCAAATCGATTCGTCAGCATATCGGCATCGTAAGCCAGGAAGCAATCCTTTTTAATATGTCCATTAAAGATAACATTAAATTTGGTAATCCGAACGCAAGCGACCCTGATGTGGTTCGCGCTGCCATGCTTGCGAATATTCATGATCTTATTATGACGCTTCCTCACGGGTATAATACGGTTGTGGGCGAGCGCGGAGAAACGTTGTCAGGCGGTGAAAAACAACGTATTTCCATTGCGAGAGTGATCCTTAAAGATCCGCCTATTATTGTTCTTGATGAAGCAACGTCTTCGTTGGATTCTGAATCAGAACAAAAGATCCAGGCAGCCCTGCAACACATCACCCAAGGAAGAACAACCTTGGTTATTGCGCATCGGCTTTCAACGGTTCGCAATGCTGATCAAATTCTTGTCTTGCGCAATAAACACATTGCTGAGCGTGGAAACTTTGAAAGTCTGATGAAAAAGAAAGGTTTTTTCTATCATCTCTATACAACCCAGTTTGGAGAATCACAGCGTGCGAGAGCAACACAGCAACTTTAGAAAAACTTTATATACTCTCTTCCTTTTAGCATTGCTAACTTAAACTTACTTATCATGCAGGAGAGGTGAAACCATGCCATTGAGATTTAAAGTCAATTCAGTCAAACGTATTCGACCTGGTTCAGACAAAGTTGTTGGAGAAGGTGTCATTCTTGAAGGAAATCGAAACGTACGACGAGGCGATCGCATCACCTGGAGTGCTCGTGATGGAACCCTCCCTTTGATCAAAACAGGGGAGACCTTAACAGGGACCATGAAAAGCCTCGATACGCACATCTCTGAATCCCACCGTCCACAGGGAATTAAATTCCGTTCCCAGTCGCGACGAGCATAAATCTCTCCATTCCCTCACATTTTTTCATTTCCTTTTCTTTTCCTCTTCGATAATCTCTTCGATACCCTGGGAGGTTTTATGGTGCAGCCTGAACATTTAGGAACGGTCATCAAACTCTATCCCCCCTATCGTCCCGGTTCAAAAACCAGAACCGGCCTTGTTCGCATCGACAAAACCGGGGAAGTGATCCCTTTTTCAGGAACGGCTGATCTTACCGAACGCGATCTTGCTAAAAAAATTAAAGTTTTTGGAAGGCTTAAAAAAGGAAGAAATCGTGACGAACATGAACTTACCAATATCAAACGCTGGTAACCATAGCGGTTTGGGCGGTGGAGTATGACCATTAAGGAGAGCCCAAGCTCCAACCACGGAACGATTGTCCAACTTTTTCCTAAACGGAACATCAAAAGCAGACGTTTGCACGGTCTTGTTCAGCTTGACCAAGATGGTGAAGTGATCGAATTTAGCGGTTATTTTAAAGGGGAAGAAGAGCAGGCAGTGATGGTTGGAACACATATTAAAGGCACCCGAATCCACTCACGCGGTCGTTATGTTCTGCGCAATGCTGAACGTAAGTGGTAATTCTCCTTGTATTCTCTATGCGCTTCATCATGTAGTCTACTTCATCAAAATCTTTATATAGTTTTTTTCTTCTCTCCAGGATATGGGAACCTGTCGCGACCATTCGAAGTATGGCATTGGCACCTGTCAATGGTGTGGAAAACCCGTTTGCTACGGCTGTATTGGGAAGAAATTAGGCGAGAAAAAGGTCTTCTGCAGAAACTGCGCAGGAGGCGAGATTGGGAGCATGATTGAACAGCGCCAGCGCGAGCAGATCTATCAGGAACGGCAGATGCAACCGCAGGGTCCTAAACGGCCAAAGTCCCAGATGCAGACCTATTTTTAGCTCTTTCTGGCCATGGTTCCTCACTTTAAGAAACTCATTGCGGGAATACTCATTGTTGCCTTAGTTCTCAACCTGTTCCTCTTTGGTTCAGGTCGTGTTTCAGGAACCCTTTTCTGGATTCTGATCGGAGCTACTTTTCTTGTATCCTATTTCTGTTACAGAAAAACGGACTAGAACAGTATACTAAAAAGAAAAAACAAAAAGCTCCTTCTTACTTATTTTTTTCCAAGTCGTCGATATCCTGTTTTACTTGCGCGTGGTAGATTTGCTTTGAGATATTTTGCATGCAAACGAAATCCTTCACGATCGGCACCGGGAAGCTTGACTAAGGTTCCTTCTACTACTTGTCCATGTTTAAGATTTCCTTGCCAAAAGCGGACATCATCTACAATCGGTGCACGCTGGCTTCTGCCTTGAATCGCTACTGTTTGTTTTCCCTTTTCTACTTTTCCTAAGACCATAGGCTCACCTCATCTCTACCTTACCTCGATGTTATTGGATTTATAAATCTTGTTTCATTTAGCCGATCTTTCAGTCGATCTTTCCAACCTTACCAAACGGATACAACTCTTTATCAACAACAATAACCTCGCACTTTTTCACGTTGTCTTTGAGGAAGGGACTCAACAGTTTTTCTTTGCTCACGTCTGTTCCGATGGTTACCTGGTTAAACGAAGGAAGCACGATCAGATTCCATTTCTTGAGCCATGAACGAAACATTCCGATGAGAAAACATTTGTATGTTTCTCTTCGTATCGTGTCTCCGATGCTGATTGCCGGATGTTCATTGCCGATGATCAAGGTATGCACGTTCAGTTGTTTGAGATCATCAGGAATTTTATCTCCGTGCATTACGAGGTAGCCGTCAAACTCATATCTAGGAACCAGTTCTATGCTCCGTTTTCGTGCAATCGGTCCGAGTTTGACGTCGTGATTGCCTTTGATGAGGACGATCTTCTTTGCATACTGATCAATGAGATCAATCAGTTGGAGAATGTCTCTCCATTCCTGATCCATAATCAATCCAAATTCGTGCTTGAGATCGCCATTGATGATTACCGTTTCTGGTTTTGTTGTTTCGAGAATAGGCTTGAGCCGAGTGATCGTATCTTTGAACTGGAACCGCGGGATCAGCACCCCTTTTCTATTGAGGGCTTCTTCATAACCAAGGTGAAGGTCTGAAATAATCAAGATTTTCTTCTTCGGGAAGAAGAGGGCGAGGTCGATGAGCTGGATTTCGCTGTTCAATTGATACCGTTTCGGATACGACTTCATCCTTTCCCCTCCTTCAACGCCACCTTGGCCTTCACATGCTGATGCATCCGCTTTAAAAACTCGTGCCTGTCCTCAATCTTCAACACATCCAGTCTTCCCTGTAAAATAATACTAAACGCAAAGGGGCTGGGAACGGTGGTGCTGATCTCCTTCACATGAAGCGCCTGATTCTGGCACCAGCGCAGGACCCGTTCTGTATTTTCAATATCCATCAAATCCTCCAAGACTTCTCGCCGTGCTTCTTTCAAAATAAAAAAGTTTTCTCCCAGCCTCTTCACCGCGCTCATCAAAATCATGGAACTCACCTGCTGTCTTCCAACGCGTTTGGTGTGTCCTTTATAATTCCGCAGAATCATCAGGGCCCGTGCAGCACAATGCCGGAACCTTCGTTTCAGAACTTCTGTTTTATCAATCGCTAATTCCATCAGTTTTCGAAGCTCCTCCGGTTTCAAAAGCTTCCAAGCCCGCAACGGCTGAACTTTCTTGCTGAAGCCGAGATAAAATCCGTTGTCATTGACACCTATCTCAACATCACGATGCTGGGTTCTGGCAATAGCAAATGCCATCGCCCGCGAAAGGCAGTCGTTCACTCTTCTTCCAAACAAGCTGTGAAAAATCACAAAGGGATTGTCATGCTCGTCGCGGTAATGTTCAATAAGCAGCAGCTTGTCGTGCGGAATAACTCCCACATAGGTATGCTGTTCTTCAAAATAATGATAAATCGCCTGTGCAGCATTCGGGTCTACATACAGATACTCATTAACAAATTTGATAATTTCCCCTCTACTTTTTTTTGTAGCAAACTGCTCTGCCATTAATCTCCTAAACTTTCCAATTTCCAACGCCAGATCAAAGCTGAGCGGGAGCATTTCTGAAAACCATGAAGGAACCGTCGGCGTTTTTGCAATCGCATCTTCCACTTGTGCAACCATACCGCGTGAAAACTTAAATTGGTAGGTATTTCCTCCCAGTACAAAAATATCATTCGGTTTTAATTTTTCTAAGAAGGCTTCTTCAATAATCCCCAGCTTTTTCTCGCCAAGCTTCACAATCACCCCGCTTTCTTCAGGAATCGTTCCGATATTCGTCATGTGCATCACGCGTGAAAGCTTGCCTCGTTTTCCGATCATGCTGGTTGCTTCATCATGCCAAATCTTTGCGTAGATGTGCCGGTCTTCCAGCGAGATATATTTTCCTGTTAGGTAATCAAGAACTTGTGTAAAATCCTGTTTCGTCAAATTTACAAAGCAGAAGGATTGCGTGATCAACTGATACATGGCATCTTTATGGATCGGATCTCCTTCCAATGCCATGCCATGGATATGCTGAACCAGAACATCGAGGCAGTTCGTTGGAATATGGATGCTGTCAATCTTCTTTTCAATAGCCGCCTTGAGCAGCACACCACACTCCACAAGATCATCACGATTTAAGACAATAATTCTTCCTTTCGTTACTGCATGGAGCTGGTGTCCGCTTCTTCCAATTCTTTGCAAAGCACGTGCAACACTCTTAGGGCTTCCGAGCAATAACACCAGATCAATATACCCAATATCAATGCCAAGCTCAAGCGATGTACTGCACACCACTGCTTTCAACTTTCCTTTTCGTAAATTTTCTTCTAAATCAAAACGGTGGTCGCGTGAAAGACTTCCATGATGGGCTCCAATATTTTCGTCGTTGTAAGCATGGGGAAATCGTTCTTTTAAGAGATGCACCACACGCTCAGTTGCAGATCGGGTATTGGTAAAAATAAGCGTAGTTTTGTGTTCCTGAATCAGTTTATGGATCAAGTTGTACAATGCAAGATGCATATTTTTGTGGTCCGTGTCAATCAAATCAGGAACAGGACTGATGACTTCAAGATCCAACTGCTTGAGAAATTGCAGATCCACAATCATACAGCTTCTCGGTTGGGAATTTTCCATCGTGTCGCGTTCAGAGCCGGCTAAAAACTTTGCAATTTCCTCTAAAGGTGAAATCGTTGCCGATAACCCCACTCGGGTAAGCCCTGGGGAAATTTTTTGAAGCCGTTCAAGACTAACAGAAAGATGCACGCCCCGCTTATTTTCAGCGAGCGCATGGATTTCATCCACCACAAGCCATTGCACATTCGTCAGATGCTCCCGAAATTTGAGCGATGCAAGATTAATGGCAAGACTTTCCGGAGTGGTGATAAAAATATGGGGCGGGTGTTCCAGCATTTTCTGTTTTTCATAAGCAGTGGTGTCTCCGGTTCTTACTGCAACACGAATTCCCAGCGATTTCCCGGCAAGCTTCTCTATTTCTTGGAGGGGTTCAATCAGATTTTTTTTAATGTCATTATTCAATGCCTTGAGCGGCGAGATGTAGACGCAGTACACCCTGTTTTCCAGAATGCCTTTTTCAGCAGAATCTACAAGTTCATTGAGGATGGAAAGAAATGCAGTCAGGGTTTTGGTTGCTCCAGTTGGTGCAGAAACCAGGATATTCTTTCGTGCATGAATCTCATTGACTGCATACAGCTGAGGGAGAGAAAACGATTTGAATCTCTTAAAAAACCATTGCTTGACCAGCGGATGGAGGAGGTGGAGAATGACCTCTTCCTGTTCGGGTTCTGTTTTTCTTGTGATCGTCATGACCCAGAATGGTCTCTTGTCGTGCTTTAAAAGCCTTGCGGTCTGTCGGGTTTTCGTCGTCTCTTTCTTTCTCATTTCTTTTCATCTTTCAGCTATCCTATCGATCATAACAATCTTTAAAAACCAACCAAGCTTCCTGCAAACTACCATGAAATGTCCGTATTGTTCTCACACTGAAACAAGAGTGATTGACAAGCGGGATTCTCAAAGCCAGGATACAACGAGAAGACGGCGCGAGTGTCTGCAGGAAACCTGCAGCAAGCGTTTTACAACCTATGAACATGTTGAAATGGCTGACTTGTATGTGATTAAGAAGAACGGAGAACGTGAAAAGTTTGATCCTGAAAAATTAAGGCGGGGCATTGAGCGGGCCTGTGAAAAACGCCCTGTCAATGCTGAACAAGTGAACGAGCTGGTTGAACAAGTGCATGCGCATCTCCTCAAAGCAAGTTTGACAGAAATCAAAAGTACCGTGATCGGGGAATTGGTCATGCGTTTGCTTGAGAAAACAGACAAAGTTGCCTACATTCGTTTTGCTTCGGTGTACCGCGATTTTGCTGACATCACTTCATTTAAAGAAGAACTGGACAAGCTGCTGCACAAAGGTTCTGAACAAGGCATCTCCACATTGCAAGGGGGCAGGAAAGAATGATCATTGGTTTGACAGGAACGAATGGCTCAGGAAAAGGAACCGTTGCAGAGTTTTTGAAACAAGAAGGTTTTCGATACTATTCACTCTCTGATGAACTGCGGGGGGTTCTGCATCAACAACAGGTTGAGATTACCTTGCCCAACCTCATTGTGTGGGGCAACAAGATCAGAAAAACCCAAGGATCTGATTATCTTGCAAAGCGCGTTATTGAAAAGATCAAAAAAGACAAAGCGTTCGCACAAAAAGAAATCGTTATTGACAGCATCCGCAATCCCTTTGAGTTGGCTGCTTTAAAGACGCTTCCTGGCTTTATCCTTATTGCTGTTGATGCTCCCATAGAACTCCGCTATCAGCGTGTGCAACAACGAAAACGTGAAGATGACAAGCAAAGCTTTGAAGCATTTAAGCATAATGAAGATGTCCAGCGCGCAGGAAAAAACGAGAGCGACCAGCAACTGAACGAGCTGATCAAACAAGCAGACATTCGCTTGTGGAATGATAAAACGGTTGATGATTTGAGAAAACAATTGTTCACTCAACTCAAACTCCCCTTGAAAACAAAAAAATAAAGACAAAAAAGGTTAACCATGGTTGTTCAATCACACGAATCAGGAGTACTTTCGTACCAGCGCTTAAAGCAGATGATTGCTCAAGGCTATGTTTCAACCGAGCAACCTATTCGTGAAGATCAGATTCAGCCTTCCAGTATTGATCTGAGGCTTGGGAAGTATGGGTATCGTGTTCCTGCAAGTTTTCTGCTGAGCAACGGCGGAAAAGTGGCAGAGAGGCTTGCTGAACATGAACAGCATTACTATAAATTTAGTATTGAAAAAGAAGCCTTCCTTGAAGCAAAGAAAACCTATGTCTTTGAACTGCAGGAATCCCTTGCGCTCCCTTCTTTTTTGAAAGGCCGTGCAAATCCCAAAAGTTCAACAGGAAGAGTTGACACGTTTACCAGACTCATTACTGACCGATGCCAAAACTTTGACACGGTTGCTCCGGGATATCATGGAAAATTGTATCTGATTGTCTTTCCGATGTCCTTTGATCTGAAAGTGAAAGAAGGCTTATGCTTAAATCAGCTTCGTTTTACAACGACTGATCGTAAATTTAGGCTGACCAATGACGAGCTGCATGATCTTCATCGTCAAACTCCTTTGTTGTTTGATTACCAAGGAAACCCTCTTTCTTCATCCTCCTTCATTTTTGAAGACGGCATCTTTTTAAGTCTTGATCTCAGCGGGGAAACCATTGGTTTTCGTTCAAAGAAAAATGCAAAGCCGATTGATCTGACAAAAATTGCAGGTCATCCTGCAGATGAATATTGGGAGCCGATCAAAAAGCCAACCTCAGGAAAGCTCATTCTTGATCCTGATTTCTTTTACATTCTGCGGTCAAAAGAACGTGTTGCTATCCCCACAGCCTTTGCCTGTGAAATGGTTGATTTTCATTCGGGTATTGGAGAATTCAGAAGCCATTATGCTGGCTTTTTTGATCCAGGTTTTGGCTTTGGAAAAAAGGGAGAGATCAAAGGAACTCCTGCAGTGCTTGAAGTGAGAATGAGAGACATGCCCATGGAAGTCGAAGACGGACAGCTGTTTGTCAAGATGGTCTTTGAACGCATGCTGGAGATTCCTGAGATTGCATACGGTGTTGAGAAGCCGTCACATTACCAGTCCCAAGGTTTGAAGCTGGCGAAGTATTTTGTGTAAGGTTGTTTAATATTTATCCAACTATTTATGCAGTTTTTGCAACATCCTGTAATCCAGCAAAGTAATGCACTGCTGCTTTAATTGCTTTGCGCGCATGATCAAGATGGAAATGTTCTTGTTCTTGATGATATCCATCATCATCTCTGCTCAGTGCAAAAAGGACGAAGGGAAGCTCTTTACCAAATGCTTTTTGGAGGATCGTCATGGCGCCAATGGTTCCTCCATCCAAAACTCTCACAGGTTCTTTTTCAAAGCCTGCTTTTCTGTAGGCCTCATGTGCAAGGCGGTGATACGGTGTATCATATCCTGTTTTGAATGCTCCGATTTTATGACCCACTTCAACTTCAATCGTGCACGGTTTGCCTGGGAAAATAAGGCGTTTGTATTTGGGGTCATGAGGATCAATGCTTCGTTGTGCACGTTCAACACCACCATACAATTGGGGTACTTTTTCTTCTCTCGTATATCTTGCGAATCCTTCATTAAGATCTTGCATAAATTCTCTCACTGCTTGCTCGGGATCTTGACCTTCGACAAGCCGCATACTTACCGATGCTTCTGCCGATGCAGGGACGCCTGTACCTTCAACTCCACCCGCTATATTGTGGAGCGTGAGGGTGGGGTGCAGTCCTACTTTTTTAAGTGCAGTCAATACATCGTTCGTTCGCAGTGCATAGGCTCCTGCAGCATTTCTTAGTCCTTCTGCTGTGAGATATTGCGCCGCTTCCCGGAGTGTTGCGACATCCGTACGATCCTCTTCAAGGTCTTGTGCGTTTCCGACATACGATTGCCCTGTCCAGACATTTTTCAAATGAAGAATCAGCGTTGGTAAAATTTCAAGCGGATTCGGAACAATATCTCCATAAATTCCAGAATGGATAGTTCCTGATGCATAACTTAAACCCAGATGGAGGGTGACAATACCTCGCAATGATACAGTATCGTTAGGATGTCCTTCTTTAAACTCCGTATCACTCACAAAAACATGGCTTGGATTTCTAATAATTTTTCGATCACGTGCTTCTTGTACAACAGCTTCAATACCAGGACTTCCGCTTTCTTCACCGGTTTCATACATTAAGGTAATTCTATTCTTGAGTGCATCTCGTTGGATCAAAAATTTTAATGCATACAACACAGCAAGCAAAGGACCTTTGTCATCCGTTGCGCCTCTTCCTTTAATCACATTATATCCGTGTGCTCCTGAGAACGGCGCTTCACCCTTCCACTTCGCAAGATCCATCTCGGGTTGTACATCTGCGTGATTATACGCTACTACCTCTTCTGCACCAGGTTCTCCTTCAAAAGTTGCAAAGAGTACGGGATATCTTCGACCCCCATCTCTTGCTTGGAGCATGGTGGTTTCAAAACCTTGTAATCCCACTCTTACTTTTGCGCCAATCTTATCAAGAACCGCATCAAGATTCACAACTTGTGAAGGATCTTGACTTATACTTTTGATTCTAATAAGTTCGGAAAGATCCTCCGCATACTTCCCCATCTCTTTGTCAAGAAATGCTTCTAATTCTGCTTCAGTGAAAC
>Ga0066337_105_pt1 | contig 49103 bp, 60 predicted proteins | sample RifGroA2_FD_59261 | JGI IMG/M metagenome (GOLD analysis project Ga0066337, IMG submission 59261) | Archaeon GW2011_AR16 | reverse complement strand
CATCATCAAGCAGGAAGAAGGTGGTTGGACCGACAAGGCTTTCGGTTTTTGATTTCTCTCCGAATGCCCAAAAGGTTCCTTTGTTGATGGGATTTTCCCACATACATTTCATGGATTTACCAAGTGCTTTAACTTCATCAAGAGAGTTATACACCTGTCCTTTAGATTCGGATGAGCTACATCCAACTAGGAAAAGAACACTCAACAACAGCATCAACAGTGTAACAAGAGATCTCAAGCGCATACACCCCAAGAATCAAGAATGATTTTTAAAGTTTTGCTGGGAAAATCACGAAAAAGCACATAAAATCATATAAACCGATGCATCAACCCGCAGGTATGAACAAAAATCTCTTAGAAAAAACATCCATTACTCGTTTCGAACTCCTCATCTGGCTGATTTTCTTTCTCCTCCTCCTCTTCGCCAACCTTGCAGATATGGAAATCTTAGAAAACAGTCTCCTCATCCTCGGCTTAGGCATCGGTATTCTTGCGCTTGTCCGCGTGATTCTTTTGTCAAAAAACTATCAAGAACACCCTCAAGAAATCAAAGCCTGGATCTACCGCTTCTGCGTTTTTAAAGTGGTGCCCTTTGTCCTGCCCCTCATCGCACAAGTTCTTTGAAAATCCTTCAAAACCCCATACAAAAACCCACCAAATTACATACTCAAACACCTAAAGCTTTATAAATCAAGCACGCACCAGCCTCACCTGGCAGAGAACAAAGAAGGGTTAAGAACCAATTCGGGTGATGTTATTGGACCACATGGTTCAGCAGGTCCTTGAGACCGAAAAGAAAGCTGAAGCTTTGATCAAGCAGGCTGAGAAAAAAAAGCAGCAGATCATTGAAAAAGCAAAACAAGACGCATTGGGCTTGATTTCTGAACAACAAAAGAAAGTTGATGAAGAGCAGGATGCCTTTTTGCAGGAACAGCAGGAAGCCATCGAAAAGAAAAAACAACGCATTCTTGAAGAAGGCGACTCCCAGATTGCCATGCTTGAAAATACGAGCAAGAAGCACATTCCTAAGGCAGCTGCCTTTGTTCTTAACCTCTTTAAAGAAGCTGTGGAAAAACCATGATTCGCACTGAAAAAATGTCGCATGTGGTGATGATTGCACCCAAGACCGCTAAAAAAGATATTATCAGTAAACTCTATGAATTGGGTGTCTACCACATTGACCCCTATAAAAAAAGCGACTGGCAGCAGGGAACGAAACAGACTGAACAGCAGGACGTTGACAGGGGAAGACCGCTGCAAGAAGGAGAACAGCTTGCTTCTGCAATCGTCAAACTGCGGGCATTGCTCACGACACTTGATATTCAAAGAGATCATAATGAACAGGAACTCAACAGCATTAAAATTGACAACGCAACGATCAAAAAAGAACATAAAATAAGCCGCGGTGATTTCTCAGAGCTGATCAAGAAACTGGATCAGATGTATACCAAAGTTTTGAATCTCCTTGAAGATAAAAAAGAAAAGCGCGAGCAGATTCGGGAAGCAGGCGAAAAGATCAAGCTCATCACGATTGTGAAGCACCTGCACCTGACCAAAGATCTTCTGCGCGAATCGCAGTATCTTGAACATTACATTGGCTCTTTGGAAGAAGGAGAAGCATGCAAGCGCGAACTTGCAGGAATCAGCTCGAGAATTGCATGCATGATCACGAAAAGCGATGAACCGGGGCGGGATCTTGCGGTCGTGTATTTTGAAAAAAAGAGCAACAAACAGCAGGAGATTGCAGAAGTTTTGAATAAACATGGATTTAATGAAATTGACCTCAAACAGATTCTCGACGAAACCGGAAAAGGAAAACCTCAGCATATCGACCAGTTTATCCATACGCTTCATAACAAAATGAGTACCCTGACACGCCAGCTCCATCAAACACAAATGGAACTGAATACCATCAAACGCGAACACAGCCGCTTTCTTCTGAAATTTGAGGAACTACTGGAAAAAGAAACCGCAAAAGCCGAAGTTCCGCTCCAATTTGGAGAAACCCAGCGCTCAATGATTATGAGCGGATGGATCCCCACCCAAAAAATGGAGCGCGTGAAGCATGACCTCAATGCAATTACAGATCATAAGATCCACATCCAAGATCAAGAAGACGGTAAAAATGCTCCGATTAAATTTACGAATCCGGCAATCGTCAAACCGTATGAATTTTTTCTCCACCTCTACGAACTGCCAAACTATAAAGAATTAGATCCTACATGGCTGATGTTTATCACCTTCCCGCTCTTTTTTGGAATCATGCTTGGTGATGTCGGATATGGCCTGGTAACACTTACTTTGTTCTCGATTCTCAGATTGAAGATGCCACAGTTCAAGGCGCTCTTGAATATTATGATTTTCTCATCCTTGATTACGATCCTTTTTGGAGTTGGATTTGGAGAATATTTTGGATTTGAACATGTCAGTGTAGAAACAGGAGAAGTCTGGTGCGAAAAGATAGGACTCTGTTTGCCGGTTCATGAAGTTGAAATGCGTGGTGCAGGCGGGGGTGCTGAGATTGAAAGGATTGCAGATTTCCCGCGACTCCTCAATCGAGCGCATGGATATGTTGACGTGGGAGGGATGCGTCTGCTCTCGGTGCTGGTGATGGCATTCTTGATTGGTGTTGTACACTTGAATCTTGCGCTTTTTATAGGATTTATCAACATTTGGAAAAACCACAGCCTCGCCCATGCACTCCTGGAAAAAGCGAGTTGGATGATTATTCAACTTGGCGCCGTGCTGTTAGTTTTAGGATATGGAAAAATACCGTTGTTGGGATATGGAATTTATCCGCTCACCGGCTACATCGTACTTACTGCAGGAATCATCATGCTGTACAAGGGCGAGGGAGTCCAAGGCCTTGTCGAGCTTCCTGCAATCTTCAGCAACATGCTCTCGTACATGCGTCTTGGCGCCGTAGGTCTTGCCTCAGTGGGACTCGCGGTGGTGGTCAACGAAAAATTAACACTGCCCTACCTTGAAAAAGGCGGCTGGTTTGTGGTGCTGGGAATTTTTGTGCTTGTTGTAGGGCATGTTATTAATATTGTATTAGGAGTCATTGGCCCTTTTTTACACTCGCTCCGTCTCCACTATGTGGAATTTTTCTCAAAGTTCTACAAAGGAGGAGGCGTACTGTATAGTCCCTTTGGACAAAAACAGAGGGAGTGAAAAGAATGAAGGAACACGAACGTATGCAAAAACGAAGTATACAAACGTACTACTCAAAAAAAAGATAACAAAATAAAACGGAGGAAACGAACATGGCAGAAACAGGATTAATTGCAATCGGAGCATCCATAGCCTTTGCGGCCAGTGCACTTGCATCAGCAATTGCAGAAAAAGCTATTGGCACTGCAGCTATTGGAGCTATGGCAGAGAAAGAACAATTGTTTGGTAAGGGTTTGATTTTAACGGTTATCCCTGAAACGATTGTTATCTTCGGACTTGTTGTAGCAATTTTGATCATTGGATTGGCAGGATAAGGCAAAGAAAGGATTTCCTTTCCCTTTTCCTCCCGCATCAATGGGAAAAATGAAAAATCTGAAATAATCGATAGGTGAAAACTCTCATGGGATTAGAAGAAGTTAAAAAAGAAATTATGGATGATACACAAAAGGAAGCTGAACGTATCATCAAGGATGGAGAAATAGAAGCACGTAAAACACAGAATGATACGCTTCGCTCTATCGATGCGTACAAGCTGAGCAGGGCCGAACAAACCAAAGCCATGCTCGAAACGCTTGAGAAACGCGAGCTTGCACAGGCAGCATTTGACGTGCGCAAGAAGCTCTTGAACAAAAAGAAAGAGCTCGTTGAACAGGTCATGGAAGCTGTCAGAGAAGAAATCAAAAAACTGCCAAAGGGAGAGCAGGCAAACTACCTTAAAATCCTCGTTGCGCAGGCAAAAAAGGAGATTGTGGTCGCCAGTGTTCATGCACATGCTCGAGATGTTCCTGAACTCAAGAAAATGAAAGAAACAAAAGGAATGACGATAAAAGCAAAAGAAATGCTCGGCGGGATCATTGCAGAGACTGCTGATCAGAGCATCAGTGTAGATTACAGCTATGAGCAAATCCTGGAGTATGTGAAAGAAAAGAACCTCCAGGAGATGGGAAACCTGCTGTTCAGATAAGGGAAATCAGAAAAGAAAAAAGGATAAAAGTGAGATCAAAAATGGGCTGGTTCGACAAGATCCGCATTGGAATGTACCCCTACACGTACGCGCGTGTGAGTGCAATGAAAGGAAAGTTGATTCAGAGAGACCAATACCAAAAAATGTTGAGAATGGGAACGAACGAAGTCACGAAGTTCCTCCAAGAAACCGAGTACCGAAAAGAGATTGATGAACTTACCGCAACGCATGCAGGACTTCAGCTGATTGAAAGCGCCCTGCACAGGAATCTTGCACGCTCGCTGATGAAAATGAAAACGATTGCAGAGGGAAGTTTAAAGATGGTTATTGAAGGGTATCTCAAACGAGAAGATATGCGCAATATTAAAACGATTATGCGCGGAAAGTTTACGAAAGCCGACAGCCAGCAGATTGAATCCCTGCTGATGCCGGTTGGCGATCTCAAAAAGGGATTCCTGCAAAGGCTGCTTCAGAAAGAATCCGTGCCGGAAATCATGAAAGAGTTGAAGTTCATTGACTCCAAGCAGCTTGAAAAAGGGATGAAAAAATTTCAAGAGACAGGAAACCTCTTTATCCTCGAAAATCTGCTTGATCAACAGTATTACAAAGAAATGCTTGCATTTACCCAGCGCATTCCTGAACAAGGAACCCTCTTTCGGGAGTTTTTAGAGCTCGAAATTGATATGCTGAACATCAAAACCCTGCTCCGCCTCAAACGCGAGCATCTTCCTCCCCAAGAAATTGAACCGTATCTTTTTTATGCAGGAGCAAAATTGAAAAAAGACGAGCTTCAGCATCTGCTGAAACTTCAGCAGGTTGAGGAAGTCCTTGAACGCCTTGCCAGACACGGCTATGGAAAAGTGCTTCAAGAAGGCATGGAGACCTACAAGAAAAACAAGTCGCTGTCAGGCATTGAAGTTGCACTGCATCGCAACCTCCTGCAGCGCATCACGCTCATGACGCATCAAAATCCCTTATCTATTGATGTTTTATTGGGATTTATGCTTGCCAAAGAAATGGAAATCCGCAACCTTAAGCTTTTGATCAAAGGAAAGCAGGCAGGGTTGGATGAAGGATTTATTGAAAAAGAACTCGTTATTGCATACTAGGAAAACAAAAGGGATACACATGGAACTCGCAGTTGTTGGACCTCAGGATTTCGTGCTTGGCTTTGCCTTGACCGGCATCAAGAATATCTTTGAAGTTGAGCATACTGATGAAGCTGAGCGGTTCGTTGAAAAGATTATGGAAAACAAGCAAATTGGAATTATGATCGTTGACGAGAAGACCGTGGAACGTTTGGATGAACGCATGAGGGAAAAACTCATGGTCAGTGTCAGTCCAGTTGTGGTGACACTCTCCACGCAATCCTCGCAGGATGAATTACGAAGGATGATTATCAAATCCATTGGCATTGATGTTTGGAAGGAAGAGTAAAATAGAAGGCAAAAAGAAAGGAAAAGAATGAATGATATGAATCGAATAGAAGCATAAGGTGAAATCATGAAAAAAAATAACGAAAAAACTAATTCCATACCAGAACAAAAGTCCGCTCAAAGAAAAAAACCTATTAGTGTTGGAAAACTGTACCGTATTGCAGGTCCTGTTGTCGTAGCCGTAGGCCTCGACGCAAGGATGTACGACGTGGTGCGTGTTGGAAATGAACGCTTGATGGGTGAAGTGATCCAAATCGACAAAGAAAAGACGGTTATTCAGGTGTATGAAGATACAACAGGAATCAGACCTGGAGAACCGGTTGAGAACACCGGAGAACAGCTTTCTGTTGAACTCGGCCCGGGATTACTTACCAGTATTTATGATGGGATTCAACGCCCCCTGCCTGTTCTTGAAAAACAAATGGGAAGTTTTATTCAGCGCGGAGTGGATGCTCCGGGGCTTGACCACAACAAAAAATGGGATTTCAAACCCGTCAAGAAAAAAGGAGACACCGTAAAAGCAGGAGAAGTCATAGGACTTGTTGAAGAGACTCCAGGATTCACCCATAAGATTATGTTGCCGCCCAGCATCAACGAAGGAAGAATTACGCAAATCAACGAAGGAAAATTTACGGTTACTGAAACTATCTGTGTGCTTGATAATAAACAAACCGTTACAATGGCACAGCGCTGGCCAGTACGAAAACCTCGTCCGGTTCGAAAAAAATTACCGCCGACAGCGCCCTTGATCACCGGACAGCGTATCTTTGACGTCTTATTCCCGGTTGCGAAAGGAGGAACTGCAGCAATTCCCGGACCGTTTGGAGCTGGAAAAACCGTGAGCCAGCAGCAGCTTGCAAAATGGTCTGATGCAGATATTATTGTCTATGTGGGCTGCGGAGAGCGGGGAAACGAGATGACAGAGGTTTTGACAGAATTCCCTCACTTGAAGGATCCCAAGAGCGGAAGACCCTTAATGAACAGAACAGTCTTAATCGCTAACACCAGCAACATGCCGGTTGCAGCACGAGAAGCATCAGTCTATACTGGGGCAACCATTGCAGAATATTTTAGAGATATGGGGTATGATGTTGCCATGATGGCAGATTCAACGTCACGATGGGCAGAAGCTATGCGTGAAATTTCTTCACGACTCGAAGAGATGCCCGGAGAAGAAGGATATCCTGCCTACCTTTCAACACGACTTGCTGAGTTCTATGAACGAGCAAGCCAGGTCATTCCTTTATCTGCACCTGCAAAAATAAAAATGAAAGATGCACATAAAGATGCAAAAACAGCGAAAGAAAGCAAACAAACAAGCAAAGAACTGGACAAAGAGAAGGGACAAGAAAGAAAAGGAGAAACAGGAAGCGTTACTATTATTGGAGCAGTCAGTCCGCCTGGCGGAGACTTTTCAGAACCCGTTACGCAATCCACGCTGCGGGTTACCAAAACTTTTTGGGCTCTTGATGCAAAACTTGCACAACGACGACATTTCCCCGCTATTAACTGGCTGAACTCGTACAGCTTGTACCTCAACACACTCGAACCCTGGTTTGCCAATAAGGTAGGAAGCGACTGGAGGCCCTTAGTCAACCAGATGATGAGCATTCTGCAGGAAGAAGAAAAGTTGATGGAGATTGTACAGCTTGTTGGTTCGGATTCTTTGCCGGCGCGACAACAACTGATTCTTGAAGTTGCACGCCTGATACGCGAGTTCTTGTTGCAGCAAAATGCGTACCACGAAATTGATACGTATTGTCCGCTTGAAAAGAGCAGAATGATCATGAAGACGATTCTTCACTTTAACACGCTCGGCAATGCTGCACTGGATCAGGGAGCAAGAATTAAAGATATCCTTGCCTTGAAGTCAAAAGACAAAATTGCAGATGCGAAGTTCAACAAGGAGTATGAAAAGATCCTCAAAAATGCCCAGAAAGAGATGGATGATGAATTCCAAAAAATCAAATGAAGCAGTATATGAGGACTGTGAGTACATGAAAACGAGAGAGGAGAGATCATGACGATCATAACGGAGGAAGAACATGAAAGAGTATAAAACGATTGCACGGATCGCAGGACCACTTGTCTTTGTAAAAAATACCGACCCCACGCCCTACGGCGACCTGGTTAAAATCACTATGCCCAATGGAGAAGTCAAGAACGGACAGGTTCTTGATACCAGCGATGAGATGGTGATTGTGCAAGTTTTCGAAGGAACCAGTGGAATTGACAGAAATTCCAAAATACGATTCCTTGGCGAAAATATCAAACTCGGCGTGTCGAAGGATCTGCTCGGAAGAATTTTGAGCGGAGCAGGAAAACCGATTGACGGCGGATCAGCATTGATTCCAGAAAAACGTCTCGATATTAATGGAGCAGCTATTAATCCCTACTCTCGAGAGTCTCCGAAAGATTTTATTCAGACAGGAATCTCTACTATTGATGCCATGAACACACTCGTTCGAGGACAAAAGCTTCCTATTTTCTCAGGATCAGGATTGCCACATAACGAAATTGCTCTGCAAATTGCACGGCAGGCAAAGGTGGTTGGGCAGGAATCCAACTTTGTGGTTGTCTTCGCTGCGATGGGTATTACGAATGAAGAAGCACAGTACTTTATCAAAGATTTTGAAGAAACAGGAGCACTGCAACGAAGCGTTGTGTTTCTAAATTTGGCAGACGACCCCGCGGTTGAACGTCTGGTTACCCCAAGAATGGCATTGACTGCAGCAGAATATCTTGCATACGAACAAAACATGCACGTTCTGGTTATTCTTACCGACATGACCAACTACTGCGAATCGCTCCGTGAAATTGGAGCTGCGCGGGAAGAAGTTCCTGGACGACGAGGGTATCCGGGGTATATGTATACTGACCTTTCCACCATCTACGAACGTGCAGGCTTGATTAAAGGCAAGAAAGGATCAGTAACACAACTCCCTATTCTTACGATGGTAGGAGATGATATTACGCACCCGATTCCTGACTTAACAGGATATATTACGGAAGGACAAATCACCCTCTCGCGGGAGCTGCATCGTAAAAATATTTATCCGCCTATTAACGTTCTTCCTTCCCTTTCGCGATTGATGAACTCAGGGATTGGAAAAGGAAAAACACGGGATGATCATAAAAATAATTCAGACCAGATGTACGCAAACTATGCAGAAGGTGTTGATCTCCGAGGACTTGTTGCCATTGTTGGAGAAGACGCACTGAGCGTACGAGACAAGAAATTGCTGAAGTTCGCACAGGAATTCGAAGACAAGTTTGTGCGCCAGGGAAAACAAGAAAACCGATCGATCAATAAAACTTTGGACATTGGCTGGGATCTCTTCACCATGTTCGAGAAGCGCGAACTGACGCGAATCAGCCCTGAATTAAGGGACAGATACTTTAAAGGGAAGGAGTAAGATTCCCAGCACCCAACACATAAAATTTGCCGAGAATAAACCATGGCAGACATTAAACCCACGCGCTCAGAGCTCATGAAGCTCAAGAAAAAAATTAAGCTTGCACAGTCAGGCTACAATCTCCTCAAAAAAAAGCGTGATGGACTCATTCTTGAATTTTTTGAGATCATGAAAAAGGCAAAGACAGCAAGGCAGGAGCTGGTTGAGGAATACCGCAATGCACTCGAAAAACTTAATGTTGCAAGAGTTATTGAATCCGACTTAAAGCTGAATTCCCTTGCATTAGCGATGAAGAACAACCCGCAGCTCAATTTGGGAAGCAAGAATATTATGGGGGTGGTGGTTCCAAAAATTGAAACGCATGTGGTTCACAGCAGTTGGAAGGACCGAGGATATGGATTTTTAGATACGTCTGCGACCGTTGACGAAGCAGTGCAGGGATATGAAGGAGTTGTTGAAAAAATTATGCAGGTTGCAGAAGTTGAAACATCGTTGAAAAAGCTTCTTCAGGAAATTGAAAAGACGAAGAGACGCGTCAATGCACTTGAGTTTTCTGTGATCCCCAAAATGAAGCAGGAAGAGCGATTTATCAAGTTCCGCTTGGAGGAAATGGAGCGGGAAAATGTTTTTAGGTTGAAGAGGATTAAGGGGTAGATAAGACCACAGCACTGCCCAGCGTAGTCTTTGATATAGTTCTGCGATTTCGTACAATTTGAACCCTGGGTTCAAATTGCACATCCGAATCGAAGATTCGGATTGTGCTACTTGTAAGCGGTTTCGGAAAACTCAACGATACGGAGCGCAGTGCTGGCCAGATAGAAAAGATACTTTCTACAGAGCCGACCATTCCCATACATTTATATACCCCACCACAACTATACTTCTTATCATTATTTATCTTTTTTTCGTCGCGTTCGGTGATCACTATGATGGCATGGGAAGCATATCAACAAATCAAGAAGCATCTTGATGACTGCAAGAAACCCCTTATTTTCTTCGATGACGATCCGGACGGCACCTGCTCGTTCCTCCTATTCTACCGCTACAAAAAAGAAGGAAAAGGCATCCCGCTGAAAACAGCACCAAAACTTGATGTTTCATTCGCAAAATTTGTAAAAGAATACGGACCTGACAAAGTGTTTGTGCTTGATATTCCCATGATTGATCAAAACTTTCTTGACGCGGTTCACGAAATGCACATTCCTGTTGTCTGGGTTGACCATCACACTCCTTTGGAAAGAAGGTACGTTGAGTATTTCAATCCAAGAAAAGAAAATCCGAGCGACAGCACCTGCACGACGGCAAATGCGTATTATACGATTATCAGCGATGATCCTGAACACTCAGAGCAGAAAAAAGAGTTGTGGATTGCTGCAGTGGGAGGGGTAGCTGATTGGCAGCTTCCTGAGTATATGGAAGAATTTGCTGAAAAATATCCCAAACTGTTAAGCAAAAGCATCGTGAAATCAAAAAAACCTGAGAAGGCATTGTTTGGTTCCCCACTCGGAAGAATAGTGAAAATTCTTTCATTCACACTCAAAGGTAAAATGGGCCAGGTCATGCGCGCAATTAAGATCATGACACGACTTGAACAGCCTGAAGAATTGCTGGAAGGAACCACATCGCGGGGAAGATTCCTACTGAAATCCGTCGAGAAAACCGAAGAGCAGTATAATGAACTCTTAAAAAGAGCAGCGGCCCAACGTTCAGAAGACAAGTTTCTTATCTACACCTACACTGATAAAGAAAGCAGTTATACCAAAGAGGTTTCCAACGAGCTCCTGTACAAGTTTCCGAATAAGATTATTGTGGTGGGAAGAGAAAAAGGAGGTGAGCTGAAGATGAGTCTGCGTTCCAAGGGCATTGTGATTCGACCGCTTGTTGAAGCTGCCTTGCAGGGTGTTGAAGGATATGGAGGGGGACATGAACATGCGTGCGGAGCCTGCATCAAAATGAAGGATGTGCCCCTTTTTCTTGATCAGTTGAGAAAAGGTGTTGAGGAAGCAGAGAAGCAAAAAAAAGTTACAAAATAAGAAAAGTATAAAAAGGGGAAACACCAGAAAAGAAGTAAGAAGAGAAAAGGAAGAAGGAAAAAGAGGTCGAGAGTGGTTGGACGGTGTTCGCTTACGGCATGTTGCGGTGCTGATCGCCGCCTTCGCAGCAGGATTTATTGGAATCTTTACGCGATTAATCGGAGAGGGAACGCCTTCTCTTAGCATTGCATTCTTTCGCTCTTTTATCGGATTTATCTTTCTCTTGGCCCTGGTTCCGGTTATTGATCATAATTTCTTTAAGTTTAGCTTTAAAGACGTCAAAAGTTATATTGCCCTAGGATTCTTTTTTGCGTTAGTTACCGGATTGTACATCTCGGCCTTTGCCTACGCACCTATATCAAATGTGGTGCTGATTGATGCAGCGTATGTCATCTTTACCACCTTGCTTGCTCACCAATTTTTAAAAGAACGGATTACACGAAAAGAAGTAGAAGCCATGATCCTTGGTTTTGCGGGGTTGGTGATTATTAATCCTCTTCAACCCAAATATGCTGTTGGAAGTCTTTTGGCCCTTGCAGCAGGATTGGCGTTTGCTTGTTATCTTACATATCTCCGCTATCAAGAAAAGAACCATACGGTGGGAACGTCGTTATGGATCTTATTATTCTCATCCATCTTTTTATTGCCCTTTGTCCTGATGGAAGGCGTTGGAAACATCCAGCAATCCTGGTTCTGGATTATTCTATTAGGAGTGTTATGCACAGGATTAACAACTGTACTTTTAACGTATGGCCTTGCCAAAGTCAAAGCAGAAGATGCTTCTATTCTCTTAATGATCGGAGGCCCTTTAACTGCGATTATTTTAAGTGTTTTGCTTCTTGGTGAATCCTTAGAACCGCGGGTACTGATTGGAGGAGCCTGTTTACTCCTTGCCGGCGTTCTGATTGAGTACAGAAGAAAGCGCAAGAGGATCAGACAGGGAAAAAGACTGCATCCGGTGCATCACAAATAGGAAATCTGCCTAAGATTTATTCTTGGAGCTCTCTCAAAATCTTTTCAAGATGTGCAATAACATAAGTAAGCACTTCGTTATCAGAGAGCTTAGGATTCTTGGTTTTATAGTCTAAAGCTGTATTTGCTGCAGAAATCATCGCCCGCTTTGTGCGGCTCATGAACTCAGGATCAAATGTTGATTTTGCAATACGTTCCACCCCTATCAAAACAAAAATAGACCATGCATCGGCCGACAATGAAAATGTGATCATTTTCAAGCCGTCCAATGCATTTCGCTAGCCTACCGAACTATGCATCGGCCGGGATTTGAACCCGGACCACCGGCTTGCTTCTGAAGCAGGCTTCTGAAGCATTACAAAAGCCTGCTTTTGGAATGGAAGGCCGAAATCCTACCGTTAGACTACCGATGCACAATACTTCTTAACATGTATCAGAAAAGCGAATGATTTATAAATTTTACCAGCCCGGCATGAAGCAATGAAATCCCCTAAAAAAGCCTCCCCAGAGTCTGTTTTCGTGCTCTGCGCCCATTCTGATGACCAAATTCTGGGTGTAGGGGGAACCATGGCAAGATACAGTCATGAGGGAAAGGAGGTTACGATTATTGTTTTCTCATACGGGGAGAAGTCCCATATCTGGCTGAAAAAGAGATATATTGCAAACATTCGCATCCAGGAGTCTGAAGAAGCAGGAAGCGTGGTTGGCGCAAAGCGTGTGCTGTTTTTCAACCTGGAAGAAGGCAAGTTTCCCGAGGGTTTTGCAAGAAAGGGCATTCCACAGAGGCTTAAAAAACTCTTTGCGACCTATCAACCAAGCAAAGTATTCACGCATTCTCCTGATGATGTCCATCCTGATCATAAAGCATTGAGCAAACTGATCCTGGAATTTTGTGATGGAGTCAAATATACCGGTGATGTCTACTGCTTTGATATTTGGAATCCCCTCAATATTGCAACACGAGACAAACCCAAGCTGGTGGTGAATATTACAAGAACATTTTCAACAAAATTGAAGGCATTGCGCGTTTTCAAAAGCCAGCGATGGAACGCAATTTCATTCCTCATCGGCGCAGTCTGCTGGCGTGCGGTCAAAAATGGATTTTTGCATGGCTGCCGTTTTGCCGAGGTTTTTTATAAGATGAGATGAGTAGGAGATCTACAATTAAGAGTGTTAAGATGAAAAATAAAAAAGTACTGGTCATCACAACAGACACGTTTCTTCCGAAACGAGATGGTGTCACCACCTTCCTAGCCAACATCATCCCTGAACTCTCAGAACGCTATAAAATAAGAATCCTTGCACCATCATATAATAAGAAGCATTGGACTGAAACCTGGCAGGGTGCTGAAGTGGTCCGCTTTCCTGTCTCGAGCCTTGGGCTTTCAGGCTATCCTGCAGTCAAGGCAACACCCTGGCGCATAAAACCGTATCTCAAAGATGCAAATATTGTGTGGGTGAACAGCGCAGCTCCGTTAGGTGCATCAGCGATGATGGCGGCACGAAGCTTGAAGAGACAAGGCCACGCTGTCAAACTTATTGCATTCACCCATGCAATTGAATGGGACCAGCTCACCCATGTGGTTTTGCGATCAAAATGGTTGAAAAAACAGTTGATCCGATTGGTTGCCTATCTCGGCTGGTATTTTTACAATAAATGTGATCATCTGCTCGTTCCTTCAGAAGGAGTTGCTCAGGAATTGCTCAGCAAACACATTAAAACGCAAAAAACCGTAGTTCCCTTGGGCGTTGACAGCGATGCTTTTACGATACCCACACGACGAGAGAAACTCCTCGCAAAACGGCGGCTCGGCTACCGTCCGAACGATGTGATTATTGGATATTGCGGAAGACTCAGCCCTGAAAAAGATGTGGAAACCCTTGCAGAAGCCTGCGCACTGCTTCGCCAGCATAATAACCGCCTCAACCATAATCTCAAACTGCTTATTGTTGGTGATGGGAATCATGAAAATGTGACGGACTTTCTCGACGATAAATATAAGATTACAGGATTTGTGAAAAATGTGGTGCCGTACGTGCATGCCATGGATATTTTTGTCATGCCGTCGCTTACAGAAACAACGTCGCTTGCAACCTTGGAGGCCATGAGCTGCGGACTTCCGATTGTTGCAACACCGGTTGGGCACATTAAGGATTATATTATCAAAGGATATAACGGCTTTTTATTTCCCAAAGAAGATCCGAAATTGCTTGCACAGAAGCTGTACAAACTGATACAGAATCCTTCGCTCAGAGAGCGGATTGGTAAAAAGGCGAGAAAGACTGTTCTTGAAAAATATACCTGGGAGAGAACGATTGTGAAGCTGCAGAGACTTTTAGATAGTTTGTAAAAGAGGGTTTGTAAAGTAAAAAGAAAAGATCAAACCACAAACAAATGATGCTTCTCTTTTCCTTCGAGCTCAAGGAGAATGCGCTGCATAATAATCTTCTTCGGATCAGGCATCAGTTTGACACGTATTTTGAGATCGGCAAAGCTCTCAAAAGGTTTTTCGTCGCGTGCTTCAAGAATCTCCCACATGTGCTTCTTTCCCAGCCCTGGCAAGAGCTCGAGCTGATGCATCCGTGTTGTGAGAGGAGCGGCTTTGTTAAAAAAAACAACAAACTGAGTTTCATTCTTTTCAACCAGCTGTTCGACAACCAGCGTTAATTCTGCATGCGCTGTTGACGTGAGCTTTTCAATAGGAAGTTTTCCTGTAATATGGTGAATTTTATCCCGCTTGTCAGCTCCGATATACACTTCTTCATACGGTTGCAGGAAAACTCCTGGCCTCGGAACTAGTTCAAGAAGCGTAAAGTAAGATTTTCCAATAGCTTGAACAATCGGCGTCTTTTTATGGCTTGGCCTCTTGTCAAACGGGTAGCCGTTTTGGAGAAAGTCAAGAACTACAACATAGTCTTCTTTTTGCCGTTCCATGCTCCCACCCTTTTAGGACCGTTTTGCGTATTCAACGACAAGGTCAACAATTTTCTTAGCGTTATCCGTGCTGATGGTAACAGAATAAGCAGACATGACCGTCTTTAATTCCTCAACATTGAGGGGAAGGAGATCAATAAGCTTGACCAGATGATCATCGCGTACACGAGGAAGGCCCAGTTCTTTAAGTTTTGAGAACAGCTCTTCTGCATCGCTGGGTTTCATCGTACTGAACGTGTTGAGATATTCCTCAGTTTTATTCGCACGAAAGTTGAGCTCCTCGTCGCGTTTTTTGATTCTTTGAAGATCTTCCTTCAGATGAACCAACGTAACAGGAACTTCCTCGATGATCTTCAACGAGGACATTGATGCACGTGCGAGTTCAGGTTGTTGTTCCATAATCATAATCGCCCTAGAGTTTTCTTTACAGTTTTCTTAAATGAACAGGATGAATAATCAGCATTTTTTCTTTTCCGCCATCAGCAATTTTGATGCAGTAGCATCTTCCGCGTTTATCTTGAACAATTCCTGGTTTTCCATGATAACGGGGAAAGTACATCCCTTTCTGGAAAGCAGAGTCTGCTTGAAGCAGGACCTTTTCTCCAATTTTTAATTCCTGAAAGTAGCGTGTAAGACGTAATTTACCTTTATTACGGATTGATTTACGGAGTTTGTTCCGTGTTCCTCTTCGAAATCCACCAATACGTTGAACCATAGGAATCCCCACTTATGCTCTTTGATATATCCCTTCTGTCCTCTTTTGTTGAGGTTTAAAAAGCTTCTCCCCAAAGGAGATACAAGTAAGGAAAAAGAGGCAGGGGGGATTTATAAGGTTTGTCTTTTCTGTTTATAAACCCCAGATTGAACCAAGACTGAAAGGTCCTTAAGAAAGCCTCTGTAGCTGAGTCTTGAGATCCTGGATTTCAGCCTCAACAGATTTAGTACGGTTGCTTGGCAGTGTGGGAGTTGAAAGAGTGGAGATTGCAGAACTGGTCGCGGATTGTATAGGAACCATGGCAGAAACCGCGCCAGAAACCAGGGCCTTGGTTGACGAGGCAGTTGCTACAGAGCCTCCAGAGCGCGGAATAGCGATCTCATGGTCGTCGCCCAATAAGGCAAGTTCAAGTTCATCTTCAGGGTGAGCTTCTTCCTGTTCCTGAGAAGTCTCTTCATCAGATCCTGCAAAAAAAGCATGTGATTTTGAAATATCTGCTGAAATATCAGCTCTTTTCTGGGTCGCATTTTGTTCAGCGTCTGAACGCAAGAGCGGAGGGAGTTTTTCAATGTCAGCACGAGTGAGACGCTGTGAAGAGGATGAAGACCGAGAATCACCCTTATGGAAATCAGCAATTTGGTGCTGTACTGCATGTTTGAAATTGCCAACAGCATGATCAACCGAACGAAGCAGGAAAGAAGCGGGTGAAGATGCTAAAGAAGAAGTGGAAGAAGTAGAATCATGTCGACTGCTTTCTGTTTGCACACCATGCCCCATACGCGAAGCCTTCCAGAGGTTCGGAGTTGATTCTGAAAAGAATTTTTGATTGCGCAGTGAACGCTGAAGAATAACCGCAACAACAAAAAACACGCCTGCAAGGAGGAGAATGCTTGAAAGGTTGTCCAAAAAGATCCACATATCAACTTGGAATAACAGCGATTCGCGAATGATATCCTGGCTTAAGACAAAGGGATTGTATACTGTAAGGGTCTGGAAAAAGTTGGGCATGCTTTCTAAAGGAATAAGGGTGTTGGAAAAAAAGAGCAGGACACTTGCAACACTAATGCTTGCCAAGGTGGTTGTTTCTTCTGTTTTCAAAAGCACACCAAGGATGACGCCGACAAAAATAAAGAGGCTTGCAATGCTGACTAATGCAAAAAGAAGCTTGCCGAAGGATTGAAAGATTCCTGTTTCGAAAAAGAGTACCGCAACAAAAAAGAAGACAAAGAGCTGGGCAAGAATAATGAGAATAGAAGTGAAATAGGCGCCCAGAATAAAAATGGTGTCCGGTGTGGGGGAAATCATGTTCCTAAAATAGGATTTGGAACGCTTTTCAACAACGAGCAGTGTCGACGACAAAAGGATTCCTGTGATCATAACGACTAAGACAATCAAGGTAGGGAGGAGATAATTGAAATGCGTCTTTTCCTTGGAAACCGGAACAATGCGGGTTGTCAAGGGGCTTGCAATGACGCTCGCATTCGTGACTTGAAGCGTGGAAGTAAGCTGTTTCACATCATGCAGTGCGCTCTGCATCTCTTGGAGCAGGGCAAGATTGGATTCAAGCTCTGCTTTAATTTGGATAAACTGGACACTGGTGTTTTCTTTTAATCCGCTCGCACGATCGAGCTTGGTATTCACATCACCCAGATAGAGATGGAGATTGCCAACCACTTGTTTGAGACGTGCATCCGTATTTTTGAGCTGGTCCGTACGCTGGACAATATCTTCTTCTGCAGTATCAAGATAGTATTCAACACGGGATTTGTTCCCTCGCAAAGAATTCACTTCAGCATTTAAGGAATCAATGAGTTCATCACTGTCAACCAGGGATTGATAGGTCAATAATCGCAGATTGTCAATTTCATGCTGGACACCGACAAGGGAATTGCTGTCATTGACAATCTCAAGGTTCGTTTCTTGAAATTGTGTTTGGATGGTTGCGGTTTGCTGGTTGAGCAGATCGGTTTTGTTGGTTAAGTCTGTCAGCGTTGCAAGACGTTCATCAATAACAGACTGCGTTTTTCCAATGCGATCAAGAAGATCGCTTGTTAAAGTTTCTGTCAGCGCTTGGGATCGAAGATTAATCTTCTTAGAAATCGTTTCAATCACATTGTAGACAAGATTAATGTCAGAATAGTCAACATGGAAGGTGATGTCGCGCGGATTGCTGGAGGCGCTGGAAGCAGGAGCTCCCTCGTTTTCGACGCTGACATCGACTGCGGGCTGATCAGAGACCTGGAGGTTATTCGGGAAAAGAATACAAATATTTGATTCCCCCAATTTGACGTCGTCAATGCATGCTTGGCGGGTTTCCTGCTTTTGCACGACATAGTTTTCTTCCAGCGATGCAATCAGCGATTCCGTAAGCTCGTTGTACGTTGGAGTGTACACATCAATTTTCAAGCGATAGGCTTCTGCATTGCCAAATGCAAGTCCGACGAGCGTAATCAAGATCAAGGGACCAAGAATAATAATAAGCGCCGAACTTTTTGATCGAATCAGTACCTTAAAGTTCTTCTGAATAATGCTGATCAGTTTATCAAGATTGCTCATGAAGCAAGACCCTCATTTCTCTCATTTTTGATTCCGCTGCCAAGATTGTCAAATCCGGGTTTGTCAAATCCCGGCTTATCAAATCCCGGGTTAGTGATCAGATTTTCAAAGACCTCGGACAACGAAGGTTTGTTGAGATACAGATCAATGATTTCTTCTTTCAAATGCTCGATGAGATGGATGAGGTAGTGAAAAAGTTTTTCTGCATCAGGTGAATGGACAATGAGCTTTTTGCCGTCGCTTAAAAGTTTAGTAATGCGATACGTATTTTGTTTTTTGAGCAATGTAATAATGCTGTCGTACTGGTGGCTTTCCAGCTCAAGATGAATTTCCTGATGCTCAGCATAATGTTTTCTGAGTTCACTCACATTGCCCTGCGACGCAATTTTTTTATTATGAAGCACTGCAATCGTATCGCACAATTGCTCAATTTCGTCAAGATGGTGAGAAGAAACAATCACAGTTTTTCCGTTCTCTTTGATCTGTTTAATGACATTCCAGAGCTGTTTCCTGAGCATGACATCCAGATCTGCAGTGGGTTCGTCAAGGATCAGAATGTCAGGATTATGTACCAGTGAGCATGCAATATCTAAACGTTTCTGCATGCCTCCAGAGAGATTTTGCGCAAGCATATGCTGATGGTCATTGAGTTCTACAAGGGAGAGAACCGTTGCAATGTTTGCCTGCAGGGTTGCTTTGCTGAGCTCGTAGAGAGAACCAAAGTATTCCAAATTTTCACGAACGGTGAGGTCTTCGTAAAAAGAGGATTTTTGTGATGCAAACCCGAATAGATGTTTCATCAGTTGTTGATTATCATACACTGAAACAAAATGCGTTGAGGGTGCTGTATTTAAGAGCGATTCTCCAATCTTAAATTGGACATCGCCTTTGTCCGGCTGTTGAAAACCAATGAGAAGTTCAAGGAGCGTTGTTTTGCCGGCTCCACTGATGCCGATGATCCCAAAAATCTCGCCCTTTTGAACGTGGAAATCCACATCCTGCAGAACAGGAAGAGGCCCAAATCGTTTGGAGAGTCCTCTTACTATCAAAAGCGGTTCTGATTGTCCAGTCATACTGCTTTCTAGGGGAAGAGTGTTTTTAAAGTTTCTTCAAAATATGGCCCTCTTTTTGCCCCTATCCTACCGCCCTCATTTCAGCAAAGGATTTAAATATTATTCAGCCTCCTTCACCCCTATGGTCCTTGAAAAGCTCGGCGAAAGCCTCAAAAACACGTTAAGTAAGATTACGAATGCGCTGTTTGTGGATGAGAAACTTATCAATGAGTTAGTCAAGGAAATCCAAAAAGCCCTGCTTCAGTCTGATGTGAATGTCAAGCTCGTCTTTGACTTGACCAAAACGATTAAAGAACGAGCGTTAAAGGAACAGGTTCCAGGAGCGCTTTCTAAAAAAGAATGGCTGGTCCATATTGTCTATGAAGAATTAACCAATCTTCTCGGAAAAGAAGAAGTCCTTGTTGATGTTGAACAAACCAAAAAAGAAAAGAAAACCTTGATCGTCATGCTGGTGGGTTTGTTTGGAAATGGAAAAACGACCACCGCAGGAAAACTTGCCCACTATTTTCAAAAACGAGGCTACAAGATTGCACTGCTTTCTACGGACACCTGGAGGCCAGCTGCATTTGAACAGCTTCGTCAGCTGGGGGCACAGCAACAGATTCAGGTGTATGGAGATCCTAAAGAAAAAGATCCTGTGAAGGTCTATAAAAAATTTGAATCCGAGTTAAAAAAAGTGGATGTTGCGATTATTGATACAGCAGGACGTGATGCATTGAATAATGAACTCATTGAAGAGCTGGCAAAGATCAACAAAGCAGTACAGCCTGATCATTCGTGGCTGGTGATCAGCGCAGATGTAGGGCAGGCTGCTGAAAAGCAGACAAGAACCTTCCATGAAACCTGCAAAGTGGATGGAGTAATTATTACAAAAATGGATGGAACTGCAAAAGGCGGTGGTGCTCTTATTGCGTGTTCGATTACCGGAGCAAAAGTTGTATTTATCGGTGTCGGAGAAAAGGTTAATGAGTTTGAAAAGTTTAAGCCCAAGAATTTTGTAGGAAGAATGCTGGGAATGGGGGATATTGAGGCTCTGTTGGAGAAGGTGCAAGGCGCAATCAGCGAAAAGGATGCACAAGATTTGGGAAAGAAATTCTTGAAAGGTGAGTTTAGCCTGTTGGATTTATATGAACAAATGACTGCGATGCGCAAGATGGGTCCTTTATCAAAGATTGTTGAGATGATCCCGGGATTTGGACAGCTTCAATTGCCGAAAGAAATGCTCAATGTTCAAGAAGGAAAACTGGAAAAATGGAAGTATATCATGGACAGCTGCACCAAGGAAGAACTTGAAGATCCTGAAATAATTTCGAGTGCTCGTCTTGAACGGATTGCCAAAGGTTCAGGAACCAGCACCGGAGAGTTGCGCGATCTTTTGAAGCAGTATAAACAAAGCAAGAAGCTTGTGAAGGTCATGAAAGGAGCAGGAGCGAGCTCACCCAAAGCGATGGAGAAGATGATGAAGAAGATGCAGGGCATGAAGGGGTTGAGGATGGGTTCATGAGATCCTGCAAGATGGGAAATCCTGTATGAGACTTACTTGAGTATGGGCTTACCATATTAATTTTGAGCAGGTATCAGTTGAGGATGAATTCCCAGCATAAACGTTTGTTTGTAACGATCTAAAAATTCTGGAGTAAGATGCTCGCTTCCTTCAACCCCCGCACAGACAAGATATTTGGACACCTCAATTTCCATAAACCTTCGCAAGGAAGGTAGTGCTGATTCTGCAAAGCTATAATGCCAGGGTTCTGATCTAAACCCTGTTCTTCCTGGTTTTTCTGTGTAAACGCGATAAAAACCAAAGGTGTTGGCGTTGTACCTCAGCCAGACTGCAACATCTTCAAAAATTCCGCCTGTTACAAAATATCTTGCTCGAAGGGTATGCGCTTCCGGAGTCCTTATTTCTCCCGTTATATCTACATCAGTTCCCCAATGATGCCGAGAGGTGCCGGGAATTGCGAGATACCCCATTCTTGCATCAAGTGCCTGCTGTGGCGAAAATTTTTTTTGATGATATACGGAGAATCGTTTATTCCACATCGTTCTTTGCGTTCCAAATGTTCGATAGCAGGACCCAGGATACATTTCAACATGCTGTCTTTTGGCATCAGCACGCATATCTAAAAATGCTTCGTATGCTCGTGCACGTAGTCTCAGGCTTGGCAAATGTTCATCTTGACGCAAATCGTTGGGCTTTTCTAAACCGAGAAGCTCTAATTCTTCTCGGGGCCAAGACGATTCATCTTGTGGACAAAGAACTTGACCTATTGCCTCCATTGCCTGAGCTTTTGAACTGAGAATGACAGCTCCTGCAGCTGCAGTTGATACGACATCGGTCAAGAAAGTTCTTCTGTTCATGTTGATCTCTAATGATCATTTAACCAACAACATATCTTCTCTGCGGCTGCTCGTAGAAATGTGCACCAGCAACAAACTGTGGTTGGTTAGCATTCTGAATCATTGCGCCGTTGTTAATTTGCTGAACCGTTCGAGGAACCGCAAGTTCAGTTGAAGCAACTTGGGCTGTTTGTTGTCGAACAATAACAATGGATTGGTAGGAACCATCAGTTTGTGGTTCGTTGTTCGATCCTTGATTTTGAGCATCTTCCCATGCGTGTTCTGAGTCAGAAAGCTGGCGTGCAGACAAAGGCATGGTGGCTGAAATTTGAGGACTTCGTGCAGGAAGCACATCGCCGTCATTATCACTATTATTGGTATCATTATCACGATCAACATTCGCAACCGGTGTTCTTGGATTCAAGCGAACTTGAGCTCCTACACCTGGCAAGCGAATATTTGCAGTGTCTAAAGGAACTCTGCGGATTGCATCAGGAACAACAAGCTGTAAACCCGGGTTAATCGTAATAGAACGTCGTTGATCATCATTCGGAACTACGCGTCCATTCTTAATGCGTATTTCTTTGCCAACAAAGAGTCTTCGATAGCCAGAAAATTGTGCAACAAGGTCTCCTGCCTTAGCAACTTCTCGGGTTGTGTACCCTGTAATAATCAGCTGGTTTTTTCCCCCCACATGTAACAGCGCCACCAAAGCTTCACCCGGACGGAGATCGAAAGGATTATCATCATTGGTTCCAAGAAGTCTTCCAATCATAGTATTATCTTGTGCAGCTCCCACAACAATGAGATTTAATGCAACGTCACGCAGTTCGTTATCTAACTGTGCATCACGAAAAGGTCTTCCGTTGGTTTTCAATAACTCCCTCTGTAAAGCAAGTGCAACTTCGCTTGCAGTCACGACATCCTGAGCAGGTGCGTATTGGCCGACAACCAGGTACGGGCGATCAGATGATCGTTCAGTAAAAAAACGGGGGTAATCAGCAAGTGTCGTGGCAGAAGTAGTGGCAGAAACAAAACTCAACTGCAAGAGTGTAAAAAGAACAGCAAGACAAACCAGCGTAATCAGACGTATATTCAGACGTGTGTTTTTCATCAATGCAGCCCCCCGTAGAGCACGTTAATTTTCTGAGTTTTTGAGATTTTCTGTTGTCTGAAACACCACTAATTAAAGGCAAAGAATGGCGGTCTGTTATTTAAGCGTTTGGGAATAGATTTATAAGTTGGTAGTAGAGAAGAGGGTAAAAGAAGATCAAACTTCCCGCGTCAAGACTTCACACCCGTCCTCAGTCACCAGAAGGGTATGCTCATGCTGGCTGACAAGACCGTGGTCTTTGTCAATAAGCGGAGGATAGGCTCGGATCATATCCATTTTTTGCAGTTCGTTTAATACATACAGAACTTTTTGAGGAGTATGCTTCTGCATCAGCCATCGGGGAGCAAACGGAAGCCCTTTGAATTTGTCAATGTCCTGCACGAGTTGCTTGACAATTAAATTTCTGACGGGTTTTTTATCCACCACCATGAACACTTCTGCATCATTTCCTTCGTAAATCATCCCAGCTCCGGTGCTTGCAAAGGGTTCAATCGCAATGACCATCCCTGCTTTCAGTGTTTGAATGCCCTGGTTTGCAAAATTGGGAATACTCGGACTGGTGTGGATCACATATCTTCCCAAACCATGTCCTGAAAGATTTTTGACAGGCTTGAATCCATCATTTGTGATGGTTTCTCCAATAATTTTGCCAAGCTCGCCGGTTGTTACTCCGGGTTTTACGTGCTTGACGGCATTGTCTAAAGCTTTTTTAGTGGCCTGTTTTAATTTTTCGATGTGAGGATCTTTTCCCACATAGACAGTTCTTGCCGTATCTCCCATATAGCCATCGACATGGGTTCCGCAGTCAAACTTCATGATATCATTATCCTGCACGATTTCTGGATCATCATAAGCAGAACAGTAGTGCGCAGCAATATCATTTTTATTGATCTGCGCAGGAAAACCTGGCTGAGCCCCTAGTTTTTTGATTTTTTCTTCAACTTGATCAAGAATTTCAATGAGTTTTGCTCCGGGTTTGATGAGACTTGCTCCAAAATCCCGGGCTTGCGAAGCAATCTTGCATGCAGTTCTCAGCTTCTGCAGAGCTTCTTGGTCATCAAGATCAATGAGGTTGCTCGTGTTGGTTTCGGGGTACATATCTGGGAAAGAGAAAAGGGGTTTTTATAAAGATTTGGACAGATTGACTGGAGAAAGAGGCTCTGTCCTGAATGTTGGGCGAGCGTCTTTCACGAGCGCTTCACAGATGGGATAACGAAACTGTCAAGGGGGATGCCCCCGACGAGGAACGGCAGTCAGCGATGACCATCACCCGAGCGCGATGGACGCTCGCCCCGAGCGAAAGCGAGATTCAGGACAGAGCCGGAGAAAGAGAAAAGTATAAAAAGGAGTTGATTTTTCATAGGGTATGAAAGATGTTCTTGTAGTTGTAGAAGTAGCACACGAATTAACAGCGAGATTAACATTTATTCCAGATGCCAAAAGAGAGTATACCCCAAGGCATCATATCCTTATTCTGGGCGGAAATGGTTATACCCGAGTAGAAACAATGGGAGTGGGAATAGAAACAGACCTGAACGAAACACCGTATGATGCAACCCAGGGTTCCATAGCAACTATTGATGATTTGCTAAAACCTAATGAGATTACTGGTTTAGCTGTAGTTTCCAAAGCGGTACTAGATCATCTTCAACAAACAGGACGATTTGAGTTTAATCAAAGAACACAACAACCTGAAAGGTATGTACGAGGCAGCAGAATATATAAAGTATACTAATCAGAGAAAATAAAAACGAAAATTTGTTCTATCCTTTCAACCTTCCTTCCACAGCCTTCCAATCAATAACTTTGAAGAATGCTTCAATATATTCTCCGCGGTTGAGGCCGTAGTCCAGCATAAATGCATGTTCAAACACATCCATCACAAGAAGCGGAACTGCTCCAGCGAGATGACCCACATCGTGCTCGTTGATCCAGACGTTGAATAATCGCCCACCCTCTTTATCACAATATAAAATTACCCAGCCAATGCCACGCATTGCTCCAGTCGCACGAAAATCTTTTTCCCAGGCCTCAAAAGAACCGAAACGTTCGGTGATTTTTTTACGGAGCTTGCTGGCGACAGCAAGAGGTACAGCGTCTTTTTTGAAGTTCCCAAAATATAATTCGTGCAAAATCATACCATTATATTCCCAACCAAAGCGACGTTTGAGTTCCGCATACTCCAGCGTTCCTAATTCAATTTTTAGTGACAGTTCCCCCAACTTATTTACATTAGTAACATACCCCCGGTACAGCTTAAAGTGGTTCTGCAGGAGTTTGTCTGAGAATCCCTGTGTTCCTAAAAGATGATCAAAGTTTTTTGCTCCGTATGCCATGGTTACCGTCCTCCAAAAGTTCCTTCAAAAATGAATTGAGTAATGGGCTTTCTGTCTGATGGGGTTTCTCGTTCCTGCAGTGCAGGCGGAAGATCTTCCTTTTTCCCTGGTTTCCCCACCACAATCATTGCATGCACTTCGTAATCGTCAGGAATTTTTAAATCTTTTTTTGCTTTTTCATAATCAAATCCTTCCATGCCATGCACCACCAGACCCATGCTGACGCCCTGCAGAGCAAGGTTTTCCCAGGCTGCACCCGTGTCAAAAGCATGGGTTCTTGCCGGTTTTCCGTTGTGGTCAAAAGTGGTTTTGGAAAAAGCAACGATGAGTACGGAAGCGTTTTTTGCCCAGTCTTGATTAAAGGGAACTAAAAGGTTGAATAACGTTTTCCAGCTGGGCGTATCGCGTTTTGCATAGATAAAACGCCAGGATTGATTATTGTAGGATGAAGGAGCCCAGCGCGCTGCTTCGAACAAAGAAAACAATTCTTGATCAGTAACTGATTCACCGGACATGGCACGCCCAGACCAACGATTTACAATAATGGGATGTACAGGATATTGAGGGGTGCGCGCCATCTCATTCACCATTGCTCTTCATCAAACTGACTGTCATCGTATTCGGTGTCATCAGCTTGAACGTTTTGCGGTTCTTTTTGTCTGCGAATAAAATCAAGCACTTCCGGTATATGCGTTTCTGGCTTGACTTTTTCATAGATCATGATAATCTTTTTTTCTGCATCCAGTACAAAGGTGTTTCTAAAAATACCTTCAACGGTTTGTCCCATCACTTCTTTTTCACCATACGAACTGTATTTTTTGGCAACTGCAAAATCAGGGTCTGACAAAAGGAGGACTTTCAGATGGTGCTTTGTACAAAAGAGTTTTTTGGTGGTTTCGTCTCCGCCAGAAATGCCGATAATTTCTGTGTTGAACTTCTTGAATTGATCAATTGCTTCAGTAAAACTCTTGGCTTCGATGGTGCAACCCGGTGTGTCATCTTGGGGATAGAAATAAATCACAAAATATTCTGCATGCATCTCTTTGAGTGTATGGATTTTGTTGTCCTTGTCCTTCAAGGAAAAGTCTGGTGCTTGATCGCCAATTTGCAGAGTTATCATACGTTAAAGTTCCCCCAAGGAGCGCGAAGAGAACCTATTTTTTAAAGGTTGTGGTGCAGTTGTTAAAGAAGATGGAGATTAAGAAGATGAGTCGGTATGTCGAAGATCAAGAAATGAAGGAGGAAGATGTGCTACGCGATAGGCAACAACCCTCTGATGCCTCGCAGGAACACCCACATTGTAAACTGTATAGGTATGACCCTCACTTGTTGTTGGCAAGACGTGTTTAGATTGAGGAATATCAGAAGGTAATCGAGTAAGAAGGTCGTCATAAAATGCTAGGGCTCGGGTGTTATCAGATGACGTACGCCAAACAACAGCATTTTGTTTTGCACGTTGCTGCCTCAACACATGATCCATCAAGGTTTTTCCAATGCCAATTCCTTCGTACGCAGGCAAGACAGCAAGTTTGCATAAATAAGCAACACGTTCTTCCCGGGGAAGAGGGTAGACGATAGCAACGCCTGCCTGCAGATCATCCACATAGACGGTTGGATAATGCGCTTTAATCAAATTAAAATATTCGCCAAAGAGACGTTTTCTCTGTGAAGCAAATGCCTGATTGATAATTGTTCTGATGACTTTTTCACCTATTCGTTCTAATGCTGGACCAAGAGAGTAGGTTGAAACGTTGGAAGGTTCAACAAACATCGTGCCGGTTCCAGACCCCACTAGTTCTTCAAGAAGACCTGTAGAAGCAAGAGCACCGCTGTTTTGTCCGCCATCTCCATTCCGTTCTTTCAAAGAAGTGATTTGCACAGCATGGCCAGGTCCAAGATGGGCGAGAAGGTCTAGAGCAGTAGTGCAGTTTGTAACCATGCCCCTATTGATCACACCTTCTGCAATTAATCGCCGCACATCCCTTCGAGAAAGCGTAGGGATTACTCGCCCTTTCTGATCATACACAGGACTATCGCCAAGCAGAAGCAGTTTCAAAGCTCTCAGAGAACGAACGAGTTCAGTTGCAACAGGAGTTGCATTGATGTTGAGATAATCTGCTCCATCAAAACCCACATGAGCAACAACAGGGATAGCACCATGAGAGAGTGCATCCCTGATAACACAGGTATCAATACTTGCTACATCACCCACGTAACCAGTATCGACACGTTCCCCTCTTTCATTCATCTCAAACCCGTGGCGTTCTGCAACAAGAGCTTCGAGAGGGATTGCATCAGCAAGAATACCAGCCCTTTGTAACGCTTCACAGATACGTTGTTGATTTTCGCGGGCAATCTCAAGAATCTGTTTCATTAAATCAGCGCTGGTAACACGAAGGCCATTCACTTTAGGAGCGCCGTTATATCCCGGAATATCATTGTACTGTTTTCCGCCACCAAAAACAAGGGGTAAAAATAATCCTGCACGAGCAAGATACGCCATCTCATCTGCAAGTTGAGCTAAGGGTTCTGGTTCAAGAAGTTTGCCGCTTACTTTAACAACACCAACACGGTCACGGGGAAGTTCGCGAAAAGCATGAGTCCAATACGTTACAGTTGGAATACCAAGTTCTTGAATGATTGTATCGATACGAGAAGGATGAGTATCATCGCGACCCGGAGCTCCTGATTCAGACATAAATCATGCGAACATTTAATACAAGTTTATAAATTTAATGTGCCCCATCAAACAAAAAAACAAAGATTAAATAAGTGCAAGAAATTTTTGAGAACATTATGGAATTCAACCCGTTTTTGACGCTTGGACAAGTCGTTTCTACCGTGTGGAAACAAAAGAGAAGTCCGCTTGCAGTATTCCGAGCACTCGCTCCGAATCGTTATGTGCACTCGCTTGATGAGATTCCGGCCATTCTGGAAGAAAATGGAATTGAAGGCATTATTTGGGATGTGGATAACACGCTTATGGCTTATCACGGATCTGAATTTGGGGGCGATGAAAAAAGGATTTTCGACCAATTAGGGGATTACCCTCGCGTTATTCTTTCTAATTCTGGAGAAACACGCTATTTTGAACTAGGCGAGCTGTTACACCGGTTTTGCGTATGTATCAAAATACTCAACCTCCGCAAAGAGTGTTGTATAGAAGACTCTATCGAAAACGTGATGGATGGGCAACAGAAAATGGGGATACCATTGTATTCGGTGAGGCTGACCAAGAAAGGAAAGCCCAAGAGGTTGAGAGTGTGAGAGGGATGTACCGCGTCATCAAGAAGCCGGATCCGCGCGTCATACGCTATGCACAAAAAGTTTTGGGAATTGAGGATGCATCAAAGATTGCTATGATCGGAGATCGTGTATTTACTGATATTTTGGGAGGCAATCTTGCTGGCTGTTTTACGATTCAGATCTATCCACCGTTCTATCCTGAAAGTGAACCAAAGTATCTGAAGCCGACACGGTGGATGGAAAAGCTGGTGCATAGAGTGTATGGGTTAACACACAGAGACCACAATCTTTAAAATCTTCATTCTGGTCTGCAGTTATTATGAAGATTATCTCTTGGAATGTCAACGGCATCCGTGCAGTACTGAACAAGGGGTTTCTGCAGTTTGTCAAGAAAGAAGATCCAGATATTCTGTGTGTGCAGGAAACGAAAGCACGCGCCGAGCAGGTTGACAAGGTGCTTGAACAGTACGGATTTCATTACTGGAATAGTGCAGAAAAAAACGGATATGCAGGAACAGCAGTGTTTTCAAAAGAAAAGCCCCTCAGCGTGCATGACGGCATCAACATCTCGAAGCATGATAAAGAAGGACGCGTTATCACTGCAGAATTTTCTAAATTCTATCTGGTGAATGTGTATGTTCCAAACTCAGGCAATGGTCTGGTCAGACTTTCGTATCGAAAAGGATGGGATGCTGATTTTCTGAACTACCTCACTCAGCTTGAAAAAAAGAAGCCGGTTGTGGTGTGCGGGGATTTCAATGTTGCACATACGCCCATTGATCTTGCGAATCCCAAGAGCAACTACAACAAAACAGCAGGGTATACCCAAGTTGAAATTGATGGTTTTAACGCTTTTGCCGCGCATGGTTTGGTGGATACCTTTCGTCTTTTTACTAAAGAAGGGGATCATTACACCTTTTGGAGCCAGCGCACGAACGCTCGGGCAAGAAATGTTGGCTGGAGGATTGATTATTTCTTAGTTTCTCAGGGTTTTGCTGGCCACGTAAAGAAATCAGGGATTCTTTCCAACGTCATGGGCTCGGATCACTGCCCAATTGTGGTGGAACTATCCATTTAATGATTTATCTTTTTAATTTATTGTGATCCAAACACCATGCATCAGGCCCCTGCAGGCAAACAGCAAGCGTTGCCAAGCTGAGTCCGATATCGCGAACCGCAATATCATTGTAGCCGAAATTGATTCCTATGAAAAAGATGTGCAGGAAAAGAAGGAAGGCTGCAATTCTCGTGAAGAACCCAAGCAATAACAAGAATCCAAAGATGATCTCAAACACTGCATTGAATGTAATAAAACTCACGGGTTGCATGTGCATCATCGGGCCCATCATCGGCATCCACGAAGGCATGTAGCCCATAAAGGTTTGCGGGGCAACAAGCTGAGTAAATCCGAACCAGAGAACAACAAAGCTCATCGCTAGACGAAGCACGAGTGGCGCGTAGCGATGCATTGATTTGAGATCCATGAATAACGCTTCCCGCAGTTATTCTTTTTTATTCTTCTACAACGAGTGTTCCTCGCATCTGCCGGTGGCCAGAACCACAAGGGACATTGCAGAAGTACTCAAAGCTTCCTGACTTGTCTGCAACAAATTCAACGACTTGTTCTTTGCCTTCACGAAGTTCTTGAGAACGAACATTAAATGCAGGCAAGGAAAATCCGTGGCCCCCTTCTGCAACTTTAATAGTCAATTTTACGGTGTCGCCTTTCTTAACTGAAGGTCCTGTCAGTTCCCATTTGAAATTGCTTCCGGTAACCGTGAGTTCTTTGACTTGCCCAATAGCAGGAGCAGAAACAGGTTCAGCAGGAGCTGTTTCAGCTGTCTCGGTAGTGTCGGGAATAATAAGGGTTTCTTGCACAGGAGCTTCTGTGGGTGCAGATTCAGCAGGAACAGGCATAGTTTGCGTAGGAACTATCACTTCTTTTGACTCAGAACCGCATGCTGCGACTAAGAAGAGCACGAGTATCATAAGCACAGAAAAGAGTATCAGATTACGTTTCATTATCAACACCTCAAATATTTTTGATTAAATCCTTTATTTGAACTATAAATAGTTTACGGATTATAACCGCTTTGGACAGAGAGCATTCAACGGGCAGTGTTCGCATAAGGGCTTTGTCCTGCAGTATTGTTTTGCATGCTCGACAAAGAGCGCATGGAATTCGTTGAAAATCTTGACTTTCTCTTGTTCTGTTTTTGATGCAAAAGCAGATTCTAAAAGCGAACGCACGAGTTCGTAATCAGCATCTTTCTCGACTAAACCCATTCTGCTGAGAATGCGTTTCGTGTAGGCATCAACGACAAAGACAGGTTGCTGATAGGCATAGAGGAGCATGGAATCCGCAGTTTCAGGACCAATACCCCAAACTGCGAGAAGATGTTCTCGCGTAACGGGTTTGTTCTGCTTCAAAAAATCAAGAAATGCTCTGATCTTTTTTGCTTTTTGGTTGTGATAACCAGAGGAGCGAATCAATAAAGCAAGTTTTTGCATATCCATGCGTTCAAGTTTTTGGGGATCGAGAAGATCGTGCTTCTGCAGCGCAACAAGGCTTTTTTCAACGTTTTTCCACGCAGTATTTTGCGTCAAGATTGCGCCGAGGCAGATTTCAAAGCGTTCTTCTTCGCTGAGTGTGCGATAATGATTGTTTTGTTTGGTATATACACCGCGAATAGGCCACCAGCCTTGAGGACCGTAGGTGCTCAGAAGTGCGGTGTAGAGGGAATGGATGGGATCGAAAGGAGCCATAGATTAGGAGTAACATTTATATGTTTTAAATGCTTTTGCTTCTCGTTATGAAAGCCCTCTTTATCTGCAACCAGAACAAGCACCGAAGCAAAACTGCAGAGGAATATTTTAAGAAGAAGTTTGTTACACGATCTGCAGGATTGCATAATCAGGAACCTGTCCAAGAAAAAGATCTCAGCTGGGCAGATGTTGTTTTTGTGATGGAAGAAGAACAGCGGCAAGAACTTGCTGAACGCTTTCCCAAACAGTATCTCCAAAAACGCATTCTCTCCTTAGAAATTCCCGATGTTTACCAATACCAACAACCAGAACTTATCCAACTCCTGAGAAGGAGAATGGAAGAACACAAACCGTTACTCTAGCCACGCTTCAAACTGTTGTTGTGCTTCTTCTTTTGAAAGAAAGAATTTTGTTTCCGCAACTGCAAGTGCATACATTCTTCTCGTAACTTTGTAATACCTATTGCCATTATCCCTTAATTGTAAAATCGAAACACTCCACTGCAGAACAGGATGCTGCTTTTCCATAACCAAAATAGAAAAAAAGGAATTTATATGTCCTTCCAGAAAAAAACCGGAAGATTTCCGGTACAACCGGAAAAACGAACAAGAAATCCGGAAAGATTTCGGAATAAGGGGTAGAAAATCGGAAATTTCACGGCACAATTGGAAAATTTCCGGATGAGGTATAAACCAAAGAAAAGAAGGTCATAACCTGTATTAAGGGGCAAAAATTTGATTCTTATAGTAAATCGCATAAATTATGGAACATTAAAAATGCGATTTACTATCCTAGCAAATCTCGCAAAAGTTCAATAATCAACGAGATTTGCTATTATCTCCCCACGCCAACCAGCGAAACATAAGGCCCGACAGAAACCGTACACTTGATTTTTTCATAAGGACTGCCAGAGATGGTATAATTCGTTCCATCAAGCATATAGGAGAGTGATGAACGTGAAGCTCTGATAGTAACGGAAGGAACGAAGGTATTCACAAAATCTTTTCCTTCAGGTTTTTCTCCACGCACGAGGCGGTAAGCATGTCCTAAAAGCTTCCAAAGGCCGAGGTGATATCGCGTAGTGAGAAAATTAAATTGACCGAGGTTGGCATTCCGAAAAGGGGCAATAGCGAGATGAGGAACAGGAATCGTCAGATCGAGCGTACTTGCGAGCATGGTCGTATAATCGCTCGGTTTTCCATGAGCTATGTGGCCTTCAATCTCAAGCGCCGCCGTAATCGGCTTGTACAATGCACGCACACGCTTCGAGGCTAAAGAACCAAGAATACGAAGCACCGCCCAGAATGCATTCCTTGATTTTTGTAGTGCCTCATCATACAACGTAAAAGCAGTATGCATAATACCATTTCCAAACATGAAACCGTACCGTGGCTGTTCCCCTTCTACTGCAATTTCAAGAGTCTGGAAACGCTGTGCATTAGCTCTGAGCTCATCAAGCGAAGCAGACTCAAGATAAGCAAGCATTGCAATGGGATCATCAATGCCAAGATGGCTTGCGAACACATTCACGGTTCCGGTATTAAGAGGTACAAACAATCTTTGACCAAAAGGGGAGTATCTTAAAATATGAGGAGCGTGAACGAAACGAATCTCATGAGTCATGAGTTCGGATAAGCCACCGTCACCGCCGTCGCTAACGAGCACTTCGATACCTTCCTGATAAAAGGAACAGACTGCATCAGCAACCTCTTCAGGACTGCGGGTTATGCGATGATGAACTGATGGACGATTTTGTGCAATCTGTACAAGACCAGCATGAAACCCATTGTTTCTTCCGCGATTTGCATTTGCATTGCTGACAATTCCAATACGCGCCATGGTGGGGAAGAAAAAAAGAGGAGGTATAAAAAGATAGGCATCAAAAAGAGAGATGCCCTCAACGGTATCCAGTATCGTACACCCTCAACGGTACTGTATCATCGTTTTCCACTCAACGAGGTTCTTCAAGATTCCAGGAAGCACACCACACCAGGTAAAACGCCCCCATACAAAGATACCGCACCATTTGCCAAGACTAATGACCATCGGTTTCTTGGTAGGATAGTAGGCAACCAAAGATTGCTGAGCAGGATGTGTGGAATGCGCAGAATGTTGTTCAAGACGATACAAATTTTCAACAGCAATCATCGCTTGTTTTTCAGCAGACTGCGCTGTTTTCTCCTCATGGCTGTTGTTCACGTCTCCGCAAACAAAGATATTTTTTGATCCTTCTACTTGAAGGAAGGCATTCACTTCGATCTGTTCACGTTCGTTCAACTTCTTCGCAAAGTGTTTTTTCATAAATCCTGAATTGGACTGAATGCCAGTGCACAGAAACGCAAGATCAGCTTTGATCTTTTTTCCGCTTTCCGTGATAAAGGTTTTTCCGTTGTGGCTCATAACCCGTTCGTTGTACATGATTTTTACTCCGTGTTTCGTGAGAAAACGCTCAGCGAAATCAATGGCTTTTTGATTATTACGTGTAAGGAAACGGTCATGTGCATGGGCAATCGTAATGGTTTTTCCCCTGCCTTTCTCTTTTTTACAATGTGTTGCAATCTCCGCAGCTAACTCAACACCGACCACACCGCCCCCAATGATAAGGATATCTTTTGCCTTGCAAAGTTGATCATAATACTGACGAAGATGCTCTGCGCGAGTTGAGAGAACGATGCGTTTTTCCTTGAAGGGGGTGTGATAACGGGAACCCGAGCAGATGAGGAGATAATCGTAAGGAACGCGTTTGCCATCAAACAGAACATACTTTGGTGTAACGGTTTTGACTTCTGCACGAATAAACCGTGCCCGCTTAAGATAGTGTGTGTGCAGAACTTGAATGTTTTTGATATGTTCGGGTTCGACAATCGTTCTCAGAATGCCAGGAGTGAACTCAAAATAGTCTTTCAGATCAATAAGCGTGACATCAAAGTCTCTTTCAAGGTGCTGAGCAGCGTATGCTCCTGCAAAACCGCCGCCGATGATAACAACTTTTTTCATTTGTGTCGTAATTTAGATTATAAAAAATAGATTATAAAAAGAAAAAAGAAAAGAAGAAGTTTATATGCTTATCCGCTGACAGCATATTCTCCGGGTCCTGTGAAATACAGGCTTAAGAGACCTGCAAGACCTACGAGGTGGAAAAGGACATTAACTCTTCCCATCGGATCTCCCAAGGTTTTCAGATGGACAAGCACCAATGCTACAACCATAATGACCACTAAAGGCCAAACGGTGTAGTTCAGCTTCCAACCTACTAAAACTGCAAGGCCGAAAACGATTTCAGATAACAACAAAAGCCATGCAAAGAATGTGGGTGCTGGAAATCCTAAACTTCCCAACATGCCGCTTATTCCTTCGGGATCAAGAAGCTTTCCGATGCCTGCTACAACAAACAAAAGTCCAAGTGTCAGCCGCAGGAGACTTGCTCCATATTTACTGCAATGTTCATGCATAAGGATACCTCCTTTGATATTGATGCACCATGTTCGGGGAGACGAGCTATATAAAGTTACGTATATACCACCTGGAAAAACGAATCATCTTTATAAAAACTCTTCACCACAAAAGAAGCATGGGCGGAGTTCTGACGCACACGATCATCGGCATCGTTATCGCACTGATCGTACACTTTATGCACTATAAGCTAGAGTTTTCCTTAGCTGCATTTGTCGGCAATCTCCTGCCTGATGCACTGAAGTTTGGCATCACAGCAATCAAACAACTGACGTGGAAGATCTTTGCTGTTGAACAAGATGGTTTTTATCAGTTCCTTGCTGTACACACGAGCAACTATGCAAATTGGTTTTCGCTTGGCTTCTTTCTTTTTGGAGCAACGATTCTCTTGTACCATTACCACGTGATCAAGAAAAAGAAATTGTTTGAATATGATGAACTGTATGTTTTCTTATTGATTGGGATTGTCATGCATTTGATTACGGATGCAATTGTAATAGAAAGCAATGCATGGATTTAACAAAAGGAAGGGACCAGGTCTTTTTTACAATTCCATCATTTGAATCATTCGTGTCCTGCTCCATTTCTCCAATAAACGCTGATGGTGCTGATTGAAGAACATGAATAAGGGATCAATGATCCAAAAGAGAATAAAAGGAAAGACAGGGATCACAAAGAGGTTGCGGACAAAGCACTGCCAAAAAGAGAGGGAAGAATCCGCTTTGGTACTGCCCCCCACCAGCAAATCGATGCCAAGCAGATGCATGCCGATCGTTTTATGCATAAAAAATTGAAGCAGGGAAAAATAGAGCAGTGCGACAGCGCCTGCACCCAAGGATAAGAAAAAAACCGTGCTGGAAAGTTGAGGATTGCTTTCTAACATTGAACGAAGCGCTTGAAAATCAAACTTTTGCAGTACTTCGGGAGGAAAGAAACGCCCAAAAACACCTTGAAAGGGACCGAGGAGAAAAAACTGGACAACAAAAAGATCAAGGACAAATGCAAAGAACCTGCGTACTAAAGAAGCAGGAGCTGCAAAGTAGTGCGGTTGCGGAAGATTCAGATTGAGATGATGATGGTGCATATCAGCCATGGCTATTCTAGAATATTTCAAGTTTATATGTGTTATGATAGAAATCATCAAGAGAAACGTGAGATTTATAAATAAGCGACCTTACCAGGACAGCGATGGTTAAGAAATCTGAAAAAGCACCTAAAAAAGAAATACAAGAAGAATCAGGAGAATCAGAACCCTCAGCGAAACCAACCGAACTTCCTGTTCAGCCAGTTATGAATATTGGTTTAGTGGGCCATGTTGACCACGGAAAAACAACATTAACCGAACGCCTCAGCGGAAAATGGACCGATACGCATTCTGAAGAACTCAAACGAGGAATCACGATTCGTTTAGGCTATGCTGATGTGACCTTTTATCAATGTCCAACCTGTAAAAAACCGCGGGCATACAGCACCAAAGAGACCTGCCCGCACTGCAAAGCACCATCGCATCCTGTCAGAAAAGTCAGTTTTGTCGATGCTCCAGGCCACGAAAGTTTGATGGCAACCATGCTTGCAGGAGCAACGATTATGGACGGCGTGCTGTTGCTCGTTGCTGCCAATGAATCCTGCCCGCAACCTCAAACACGCGAGCATCTCATGGCGCTCCAGATTATGGGCGCAAAAAATGTGATTATTGTACAAAACAAGATTGACCTGGTCAAGAAAGACCAAGCGCTCAAAAATTATCAAGAGATTAAGGCTTTCTTAAAAGGAACTGCATTTGAAAATGCCCCCATTATCCCCCTCTCTGCAAAACACAGCATCAACATGGATGCGCTGATCGAAGCCATGCTTACGTTTTTCAAAGTTCCTCAAAGAGATCAGAGTAAAGATCCCACATTCTTTATTGCACGATCCTTTGATGTGAATAAGCCAGGAACTGACCCAGAAAAACTGGCAGGCGGAGTTCTTGGAGGAGCCTTGATCCAAGGAATTTTAAAGGTAGGAGACGAAATTGAGATGAGACCGGGACGCAAGCTTGAAAAAGGGAATAAAGTTGTGTACGAACCGATCCACACCACCATTGCTGCACTGAAAACAGGAGGCAAGAATGTCGAAAAAATCACACCCGGAGGTTCTGTGGGAATTCTTACCTATCTTGATCCTTCCATCATTAAAGCTGATGCACTGACAGGAAATTTGCTGGGCCATACAGGAAAATTGCCTGCCATTTTTGAAGAGGTTACCATGGAAGTCAAATTGCTTGCCCGCGTTGTCGGAGCAAAAAATGAGATAGATGTAGAGCCCATCAAACTTGGAGAGTCTCTCATGTTGAATGTCAATGCAGCTGCAACGGTTGGTATCGTTACCAAGCTAGGAAAAAACAAATGCACGTGCAGATTGAAACTTCCGGTTTGTGCAGAGAAAAAGAGCAGAATTACGATTTCTCGTCTTGTTGCGAACCGATTTCGATTGATCGGATATGGGATTATTGAGTGAGTGGCACTGTCTTTTTCTTCTCCCGCTGTTCTGCAATCTTTTTTTGTTGCTCTTTAATTTTCTTTTCTACTTCGTTCACGTCCTGTGCAACTTGAGGAAAGAAGTTCTTCAACTCATTCCCTTGAAGCTTCAACTGGAGCTGGGTCTGATCTTCTTGGTTGATCGTCTTTTTCAGGGCATCAAGGATGTCTTTTTTTGAGGTCATTGTGATGGAGTCGGTCTTAACTTATTATATAAATTAACTCACTGTATAAATCATGTACGCTCCCAGTGCAACCAAAAACAAACCGATAATAAGCCTCATCAGACCGCGGTGTTCTTTTCTCCATTTTTCAAGTTCCTTGGAGCTTGTTCCAAAGTACGCGAGTCCGATGATGATAAGGAGGGGAAGGATAAACACCAAATTGTAAACAAGAAGATAGGTCAGACCTTGTACATAATATTGCGGAGAGGATAACAATCCGAGAATGGCAAGATACGGTGCTCCGGTGCAGGGAAGCTCGACAAGCACCACAAAGATTCCTAACATCACTGCCATTAAGAACATGACAGCAGGATGGCGCTTTTCAGAAAGCTTGATTTTTTGCGTAATCAGTTTAATGCGATGCGCAGTGCCCGGGAAAAGCTGAAGAGAAAATCCTTTTCCATACCAAAAATAGTCCTTAATCTCCAGCAAGCCTGCACCGATGGCAATCAGCGCAGCAATCCAATAAAAGATACGTGAGAAGCCAAAGGAAACCGTAAACTTAAGAATCCCAAGACCAAGCAAAAGATAGGTAAGATAGACAACAGTAGTATACACCAAACCACCGATCAGCATCTTGTTGGGATTTCTGAATGCTTTTTTCATAAACGCAATCAGAAAAATGAGCACCCCAAACACGCAGGGATTGATACTATCCAGTAATGCAGCTGTAACAATCAAACCCCATGTTAATTCAATGCCTGTTGCAACCATAGATCACACATCACCTCTTTTAAAGAGAGGAAAGGGATAAAAAGATTACCTGCTACTATTTCGTAACGGTTGTAATCAAATCAAGACTGCATGCTGACATCTGCGCCAGTTTTTCAGGAGAAGTGAAACCATCAGTTTTTGCAAGAACCTCGCCATCTTTCTCAAGAGTCCATGTAGGAGTTCGCTTGACGCCAACCTTGGCGCAGCGTTCGGTTTGTGCGTTCTTGCCTTCAGGATGGCATTCAACTTCTTGAATATATTTGAAGGACTCGCCGAACATCTCGCGCGTCTTTGCACAGATACCGCACCTAAATGAACCGTACATCACAACATTTTTTTCTGCCAAGCACTGCGCAAAGGCGCTGTAATCTTGCTGTTCTTTGGGAAGGTTAAAGATGATGGTTGGAACTAAAAACAGTATCGCAATAAAAATGACCCAAGGCCTCAGATATTTGACAAGCTCTTTTTTCAAAGGCTTTTTCTCGTGCTTCATGAGCAGATAGGATGCAACAAGAATATACAGAATGAAAAGATGGAGTAGGGTGCATAAAGGACAGATGGCTTCCAGCTGAATCTCAGCATAGATCATGTAGAGGATAAATAAGAATCCAGGAAGGGACCATGCGAACAATGCACGGACAAAGACAGGAGCGTATTTTGCTGAAAAGGCATTCCAGGTCAACATGAGCAAGACAAAAAACCAGAGCGCCCCAAACAAGGCAACAGGGACATGGAACAATTCAGAATAAATGCTGGTGTTCACGAGTGAACAGCTAATGTTTTCCGTAAAGTCACAGAAGCTTCCTTCTGTGGGAGGAGCAAAGTGGGTGTAGCTGAGATAGAGTGAAAGAGCAAGCCCGAGAAGGGATAACCACACAAAACTCTTGAGTATTGTCTTCTTCGGAAAAGCCATAAATCGCAACACCTCTCAAGCGGTATCAGGGCAAAGTGGTTTTATAAAGTTTGTGCAGGGTTTTGGGGCATCCATGAGTTGCAAAAAGAACAAACTTTAAAAACATTGTAGCAACTAACAGGTATCCTGAGGTGTCGATTATGGCCTATGAATACTATCCTGGACAAACACGTTCTATCAAGAAATATTCAACACGCGGTGTTGATGAAGGTCCGCGAAAAGGGCAAATTCTCAAACTGATTAGCCACGGACGAACACTCCAAAAAGCAAAGATAAAACTCAATGGTGGTGGAGACGAGTTTGTCTGCTTCAACCCCGAGATTATCCTTACTCCGGGAGACAAAGTTTCCTATTTCAAATATGCTGATGGACGATGCACACACGGCGCGCGGGCGCGTGATGTAAAAGTTCTTTAAAGAAAGTTGAAAAAGTAAGGATACTAAAGAGACGGTTCTTTATGGAACAAACTGAACAAACTTTTTTGCAACAGAGGTCTCTGCGGATTGCACATATTGAGCCAAGTGTAACGCTTGCGGTTTCTACCAAAGCAAAAATGATGCAAAAAGAAGGCATCAGGGTTGTTGATTTGAGTGCAGGAGAAACTGATTTCCCTCCTCCGACTGGAGCAATCAAGGCAGTACAAGCAGTTCTCAAGGGCAAACATCTGCTTGCACGATACACACCAACGCTGGGCATTCCCGAACTGCGCGAAACGATTGCAAAACAGTACTCCAAGAAAACAAAGGAAACAAAGGCGATTTCTCAAAACAACATTGCAGTCTCAGCAGGAGCAAAACAAGCATTGTACAACAGCATTGCAGTGCTTTGTAATCCCAACGACGAAGTGCTGATTCCTGCTCCGATTTGGATCACGTATGCAGAACAAGTCAAACTCTGCGACGGAAAGCCGGTGTTCTGCAAAACTGAAGAGGAGAGTTTTGCAGTCAAAGCAGATCTTTTGCGAGAGCGCATCAGTTCAAAAACAAAAGCCATTATTCTGAACAGCCCCTGCAATCCCACAGGAGCAATCATTCCTCAAAGTGAACTGAAGAGAATTGCTGATGTTGCACTGGAACACAAGCTCTGGCTGATCAGCGATGAAGTATATGAACCCTTTGTGTATGAATCGCATGAGGGAGGATTTTCCAGCGTTGCCGGCCTTGGACAAGAAGTCTTTGAAAAGAGTATCATCATCAGCGCTGCATCCAAAATGTTTTCGATGACAGGATGGAGGCTGGGATATGCTGTTGCACCAGAACCACTCATCAAAGCTATGGATGCACTGCAAGGACATACGACATCCAACGCCTGTTCTCTTGCACAGTATGCGGTGCTCGGAGCGTTGCAGGATGCACGAACAAAAAAATATGTCCAAACCATGAGAAACGAATTCAAAAAACGAAGAGAGGTGATGATCAAACGGCTGAATCAGATGGACTTATCCTGCCAGAAACCGGGAGGCGCTTTTTTTGCATTTGCTGATATTACCAGAACCCATCTTGGTTCTGTGGTGCTGTGCAAAGAACTGCTCCAAAACGCTCATGTTGCCTGCGTACCAGGAAAGGCGTTTGGATCGGATAAGCACATACGCTTAAGCTACGCAACGAGCATGGATGAGATTAAAAAAGGAATGGATCAGATCGAGAAGTGGCTTAACGGTGGAGTTAAAGGCGAGAGATCGCCTCGGCATTAAGTTCTTCTAAACTCTGCACGATCAAGTCAGTGTATAAATCGGTGTGTGTTTGTTCAAGATCACCATGAGTGTCCAATGCAACAACCTTCATCCCAGCCTTCTTTGCTCCGATCATACCATGCAGACCATCTTCAATCACAACACATTCTTCAGGCTGCACGCCTAAGCGTTGTGCCGTTAACAAGAAAATATATGGATAGGGTTTTCCTCGGGCGACTTCTTCACTGCTAGTGAGCGTATGAAACTTGTTTTTCAGATCAAGACGAGAAAGGATCATGTCAATAAGGTAAAGCTTTGCCCCTGAAGCAACACCGAGTTTGAAATTCTTTCTGCTGAGAGCATCAATCAATGCTAAAGCACCGGGCATCGGTTGAACATCTGTCTCAAATGCCTTTAATGATCGTTTCATCACTTCTCGTGTTGCATCTTCAGGAGAATAGGAGATGTTGTGCTTTGCGAAAAGATCAGCAAACATCAGAGGAAAAGTAAGACCTGCGTAGCGCAGTGAGGTTTCGCGGGCGCTCATGATAATGCCATGCTCTTTCAGATACGCTTCGCTGATTTCGCCATAGATTCGTTCAGTGTCAGAAATGACACCGTCCATGTCGAAGATAATGGCTTTGATCATGTGAAAAAAAGAAAAGAAGAGGTATTTAAAGTTTGGGATGATGCAGATTACACGACCAGTTTAAGTCCGTCTTTTTCAGGAATAATAATAATTTCTTTGTCTTCTTTAAAATGATATTGCTTCACGAGATCTTTGGGAATGCGTAATCCAAGACTCAAACCCCATTTTGAGAGTTTTGCATGATATCGTTTGAGTGTGCGGTAATGTTCTGCGAGTGCCTGGAGTTGTTCTTTATCAACAATTTCATCACCGCATGCTTGGCATTTAAAATAGGTATAACCAATACCTTCAGAGGTTTCCGTCTCCAAACGTTTCATCTTCCCTTTACATTCCGAACATGTTTTTTCCATAGTCATCACCGAGTTTCGATTGTTACGATAATAATGGTATTTCCCTCCAACCGATCAACACAAACAACCGTACCATCTTTATAGCGTTTGACAAAACGAAAGTTGTTTTTACCAAACCGTTCGATCCTCCCACTTTTTATCGTGGCCTCAATTTGATCAGGAGTAATATGACGTTCAAGAGCCCGGAGCAAGGCATGACGTTTGATTTCGAGCTCGCACTTCGTCACATCGATTTTTACGATCATTTGATATCTTAGGATATCTTTTGATATATAAAGGTTGCGTTAGAACTGATGATACCAAGCACCCATTCTTGAGGGGCGAGTCTGTTCTTATAATCCCAAATGCCCCAGAACAAGCTTCGTATCAAACGGCTTCAGATCTTCATACTTCTGCCCGGTTCCAAGATACAGAATAGGTTTTCCGGTGACATAGGAAACAGAAATTGCAGCACCCCCTTTCTCATCAACGTCAGCCTTGCACAGGATCATGCCGTCAATGCCGATTGCTTCATTAAACTGCGTTGCTTGTTCAACACAATCATTGCCAGTTATTGCTTCCCCAATAAAGAGTTTGAGATCGGGCTTTGCAACACGGATGATTTTCTTCATCTCATCCATCAGGTTCGTGTTGCTGTGCAGTCGTCCTGCCGTGTCAATCAAAACAACATCCATCTGTTTCAGTTGGGCGTATTTGACGCCGTCAAAGGCAACTGCAGCAGGATCTGCGCCATAATCATGTTTGATCAATTTGACATTGAGCTTGTTGGCATGCTCTTCCAGTTGTTGAATCGCAGCTGCACGGAAGGTATCTGCTGCAACAATCACGGGCTTCATTCCTTTCTGCTGAAAAAAGTAAGCAAGCTTTGCGATGGTAGTGGTTTTTCCTGAACCATTGACGCCAACAAAAGCAATGACATACGGTTTTTTCTTCTTTGCTTCGCTGAGCAAATCAATAGGTTTAACGTTAAAGAGATCTGCAATCGATTTTTTGAGTGTAAAGGCAATGGTTTCTTCGATCTTTCCGCGGGTAATTTTTTTATCAACCAGCGCTTCTTTCAGGTCTTGTTTGATCTTTTCGATCACTTCAACTGCAACATTGTTTTCAAGCAGAGCAATTTCAAGATCTTCAAAGATTTCGTTAAATGCAGTTTCAGATTCTTCTTGTTCTTCGAGTTCTTCTGCTTCAGCTTTAGGTTCTTGCGTTTTCGGTTCTTCAAATTCAGGTTGCGGTGCTAATGCTTCAACTTCAGCTTCTTCAGGTTTTTCCTCTTCAGATTCAGTCTCTTCTTTCTTAAAGAACTTCTCTTTGAGCCGTCCGAAGAATCCTTGTTTTTCTTCCTTTTTCTCTTCGACAACGGGTTCCGGCGCCGGTTCTTGTACGGGTTCAGGTATCTTTTCTTGTACTTTTTCTTTTTTTTGCTTTTCTTTTTGAGGGGGAACTGTCTTTTTGATTTCTTTTATAATCTTCTTTTGTTTTTGAACCGGTTTCTGCTTCGCTGGCTTTGCTTTTTTCTCAACAACTTCCTTCACTTCTTCAGTTTTCGCCTTTTCATCAACGCCTTTGGTGAAGCGCTGAAGCGCACCTTTCAGTTTTTCTTTTAAGAATCCAAACATGGTCTATGCTTCCTCATGTTCTTTTTGACTTGCACCCTCATTATCTTCGTCAAAATCTAAGGTTCCGCCTTGTGCAATATGTTTTTCAAGCAATCCGCGCATTTCGTGTTCAATGGCTGAACCTTTCTGTGTCATCTGCTCAAGCTGCCGGGAGAAGTTGTGCTTCAATTTCTCAATCTCGGCAAGCTGATCGTTGAGCATAGTTAATGCTTCGTCTGCTTTTCTGGGAACTGCGGTTTGCGCTCCGACATTGACAAGAACATGGTCCGGTTGTTTGATGCTGGCCTTGACAAAAATACCCGTGGCAAGAGGAACAAGGATTTCTGCTCCTGATTTTACGGTTTTGATTTCTTCCACTGCAGATTTCATCGATGAGATTTCTTGAAGTTGATTGTCAAAGGTCTGGAGCTGCTCCTGCATTTTTTCAATCTGTTGTTCCAGCATTTTCATGTGCATATATTTTTGTTTGATTTGCGCTTTCATGGGTTCACCGCCAGTAAACGTATTAAATTTTGAGGTAACCAAGCGCTTGGTCTGCGTTGGTAATTTCTGGACCGCCGCTTGCGTTTCCGGTTACAAAACCGTTTTTGTTGCAGATAATGCCTGAACGAATAAATGGACTTCCCATGTTAAGAGTTCCGGTCGTGCAGACAACGCCGAGCAGTTCTTCGATGTAGGCTTGTTCTTCAGGAGTAATATGCTTGTTCACCAGGCAATAGCCTGCATTGACTGCTGCACAGGATCCCACAATATCCAAGGTTGCAATATTGCCCGGTTTTAAAGGCACGTCAAGCGCCTGTCTAATACTTTTTTTTGCATCTGCACTCAGTTCGTTGCTTGCCAAGCATCCGCTGTCGTTGCACAGCAGATTATTGCCAAGTGCGGTGTGGCGTGTTTTGATAACAGTAAAGGGAATACCAAGCTTTTCCAGGTGTTTTCTTTCATCCGCAAATACAATATCAGGAATAACCACACCGTGATTGTTCCCTGCACAGAATACGCCGATTAATGACGTTCCACATAAAGATATGCGATGCACAGGAACGCCCAGGACCTGCCCCATTTGTTTGGCTGTTGCTTCAGGAACTTCTTCTCCTAGGAGGCAGAAGTGGTCATTGGCAAAGCCGTACAAGCCGACATTCGGGTTTCCGTTGATATCCGTGATTAAGACGTGCATAAACGGTTTAAACAAGAAGGGATTTAAATAGCTTTAGTATTCCGTAGAATAACCTCAACCCCACTCAAACACCCACACATCCCCTAATACTCTTCAGCTTCTTTCATAATCTCTTTGTCAATATGCTCCTTAATAACCTTAATTTCAATAGGCCCCAGATGCTCCTGCTGGTCAAGATCCAATTTGCGCTGGTTCGTCAAGTGTAAAAGAGGAATAAAAGTATAAATTTTCCCAAATTTGGTTTGCTCAGGAACAATATCAGTAAAATAGACTTTGCGTTCTTTATCCTTGCGATGCAATTTTAACAAGCGAAGATACACTTGAGTCATCAGTTCGGTCAGATCATACTTTCGGGCGGGAAGTTCGAGCTGAAGAAGTTTAGGAAGCCTCAGCTTTCTTTTTTCCTGGATGTCGAGGGCAATTTTGAGCGCTTCGATAAGGTCGTAGATCGTAACTTTACGCTTCCTTGGCTGAGGCGTTCTTGGGATGAGGTGCAGAGATTTGTAGAGATCTTTATTGAAAGTAATAGGAGCGCCGTCTTCTTCGTACAATGTTTGTTCGTCACGGTCATTCAAAAGGTTGTCAAATTGTGCAATATCATCCACAAGAAGATGGTGGGCTTTCACGCGCAGAAGAATTGCAGCAGCGAGCAGGACTTTGCCAGAGATACGCAAGTCTGTTTTCTTGAGCTCTTTAATCGTTTCAATATACTTTTGGGCAAGCATAGAGATATCAATATCCCAGGGATCCATTTGTTCAGATCGAACGAGGTCCATCAGAAGCGCCTGCCAAGTAACCTCATCCTGCTCAAACAGGATGCTGAAGATACTCTCGTGAATGTCTTGAGAGGGTTGGGTTAATGGTTGGGTGTGTTGCACTGCAAGTTGGTCCATTTTAGTATACTAGTATAGTATAGAGAAGCTGTATCGCCCCTCTTTTTACTCTTTTTTGCTCTTTCTCAGAGTTTTGGAGGATCTTGAGTTTATAAACTTGTCGTCGGAGAGGAAAAATACACGAAGAACTATTTTTGAACGGAGAGTGAATAAGAACTGATCGAAACTGCGCAGCGCATAGTGGTTCTCTATAAAACCAGTTAAACTAAAATAAAACCAATTGGTAACCAAAAGATTTAAATAGTTCTCTTGGTTACCTGTAGGCATGCCAAAACAAAAACATCAAAAAAAAGCCATAACGCGAATCGAATTGACATCCTCGACACTTCGCATTTTATCATGGTTTTGTGCATATCCTGAAAAAGAGTTTACCTTTAACGAGATTTGCACAGCAACAGGAACGTCTAAAACCGTAGCAAAGCAAGTTATTGAGATTTTTATCAAAAAAGGAGTTATAATAAGAAATATTCTTGGAAAACTTTGGCGATTGGCGGTTAACCAAGAATCTGAATATTTTAAACAAATAAAAATCGTTTTAAATTTCCAACAAATTTATTTATCGGGAATAGCGAATGCGATTAGGAAGTCTTACCCCCAAGCCCGTGCTATTATTCTTTTTGGAAGCTATCGAAAAGGAGATGATATCAGCACCAGCGATCTTGACATCGCAGTTGAGATTCCAGGAAATCTTGCATTGACCGTTGAGAATTTTCAAACATGCGCATTAGGGTATCGAGAAAAGGTGCAAGTTAAACTGCATCTCTTTTGTCGTCAGAAAATAGATCCTAATGTTTTTGCGAATATAGCAAATGGTATCATTCTTAATGGATTTTTAGAGGTAAGGCCATGAAGATGAGAAAACGAGTGCCTGATAAAGCACAGGCACGAAGCTTAATCCTTGCAAGCGAACAAGAAATGATATATTTGGATACCCTCACACCAACGGTTGAAGGAGCTTCAACGATCATTAGGGGAATTTATGAAAATTTTCGCCGATTAGGCGAAGCGCTTCTTCTCCTTCAAGGATGGGAAGGAGATCATGAAGACTCCATACAAGCGCTTACCGCTTTGCAGGTAAAAACCAACCGCCCCATTTATGTTCTTGATAATTTACGGCGATTACGCCATGATATTAACTATATGGGCTATCAGCCTTCAGCGGATGATTTAGCTGATGTTCTTTCTATAAAAAAGGAATGTTGGAAACCTGTTTTAGAAGAGGTAAAAAAGAGAGTGTAACAAAAGGAGGTGGGTATAAAAAGCATGGGCCCGACCGGATTTGAACCGGTGACCTCCGCCTTGTAAGGGCGGCGTTATAGCCGGACTAAACTACAGGCCCATGAGAAGCAAGGCACGAGAAATGGTTTATAAAGATTGCGAGAGCCATGTAGCAAACAAGGGCAGGAAGGAGAATGAAGTATGCACACGATACATTTATATAATAAGTTTATCTTATTATTACAAGTTATAACTAAGAATGAATAGGTGAGTATGTGGAGTACATCCTGACGAGACATGCACAAGAACGCCTTGATAAATGTGGACTCACCATCGATCAAGTTATCTTAACGATAAAAAAGGGAGCTAAAATAAAACAAACGGATGGTTTTATTGCAGTACACACTTACATTCGGGTTGCTTATGTTATCCGAGAAGAAAGATGCATCATCAAAACGGTTATGATCCAAGACTAAAAGGTGAAAACAATGACTAAATGCTACCTGTGCGAACAAGGAACCTTGATAAGAAAAAAAGTCCCCTATAGTCTTTACGGAGTTTATGTTGATGATTTTGATGCTGAAGTCTGTTCACAGTGCGGAGAAGAATTTTTTGATGAGCAAACTTCACAAAAAATAACAGAAAAAGTCAAAAAGAAAGGTTTGTGGGGGCTTTCAGCAAAGACGAAAATTGGGAGAGTCGGCTCAACATTAGATATCCGCTTCCCTAAACGGCTTATCCAATTTTTGGGATTGAAAAAAGGAGGAGAAGTTACGGTCTATCCCGAAGATAAAAAGAAGATCGTGATTGAAATCTAACCACTCAAAAATGTACTTCACAACAGCTCCACAACCCCATCAACTTCAGTAACCTTCTTCACATTGAAATCGGCACGTTCAAAATCAGATTTAGGAGCATAATCCTTAAACTTGCCCTGAAGAACACGAATGGTGGTCATGCCGAGTTTATTGCCGACTTCAATCTCATTCTTGGGATTATCGCCCACCACAGCAATTTCTTCAGCTTTTAACTTCAATTTTTCCATCACATCCAGAAAGCTGTCTGCTTTGGTTGCCTTAATGCCTGACCATTGGTCAACTGCAACGAAGTCAAAATACGGGGCAACCTTCAATACTTTTATTTTCTCCTGCTGTTTTTCTAAGACTCCAAAGGTAATTAGTGCAAGCTTATGCTTTTTTCTTAATTTTTTGAGCAGGGCCGGTACACCGGGAAAAAGCTTGATGCCCTTAACTTTGGGAAAGACATAGTAATGATTGTTTGCAATTTCAGAGGCTTTGTCAATCAATTGTTTATTGACACCGAGCTCATGGCAGATCAAGGGATTTTGTTCAAAGAAGCGGATGCCTTTCTGCACCAGATCAGCACGGAGATTATGGATCACTTCTGGATCTTCTTTCAGAAAATGCGCCATGGCAATGTCTGCTGTATGCATGGCTTTTTTTCCTACTTGGTTGAGATTATCGTACAAGGTGTCATCAAGGTCAAAGATGATGGCTTTGAGGGTGTATTCTTTCCCCCGGGCTTGTTGAGTGCGATGAGGTCGATGAGAAACAGCATGTTTTAAAGATCGTTTGGCCATAGGGTTTTCTGAGGAATGGAGATTTATAAAGATTGTTTAAGTTTGTTGAGAAGAAGGAAAAGGAGAAAAAGAAAGAGAAGAAAAAGAAAAAAGAGAACGCCTATCCTGGACGCTGTCCTGGACGACACGCTCCGCCCGTTTCGTTGTCACACAATAATCCTCGTTGACATTGTTGATGGATATCACAGACTGCTCCTTCAGCCAGATTACCAGGGAGGCATATGTCTATGTATTGTCCTGTTTCAGCATTCGGAACCGAACGGCTAGCGCGATAGTTGTTCGCACAGATATGGGATGCACAAACGTCACTGCCCCCACCCTCGCAACGTTCTCCTGCTTCTCGTGGCGAACATTGCACAATGCCGAGATCTTGGACTCCAGGCATACATTGTTGCGCAGGGTGTATGCTAAGAATAACAGGGGCCAAACGACCACGCGCATCATGATTAGTCGCATTAAAACATGCACGCTGACCACAGGTGGCACACTGAGCATAGTTTTCTGCAACAAGGCAGGTACCTGAAGGACCTCCGTTATACCGTACAGCGCAAGAGATACGTTGTGTTTGTACGTCTCCACCGCACGTGCTTCTCGTCTCATTGATCAGGGTAAGACCATCACATGATGCACGAACAAGCGTCATCGAACATGCTGCACATGTTGCATTCCCACCCAACGCAACGCTGGGTGTACACACCGGTCGATCAGCCGGACATGGTAAGGGAGTAATCCGAGTTTGACCATCACATACACTGATTGATTGATTGACACGTACATCATTCTCACAAACAAAGAGAGAAGGACCTGATCGCCAACAACACCGTGCGTTAGCAACATCGCAACCCCGACCTCCACAATTCTGCGGAGTTGTATTCACTTGATGCGTCTGACTATAATATGCTCCACAACTAAACGAGGTGGCAACACTAGAAGCAGGATCACATACATTTTGTGAAACACCTTGATCTGTCTCAATACCACCAACTATGTCACGACAGAAGAAACGAGAAACACAGGCATTATTCTCAC